>Ga0164243_10001367_pt1 | contig 41409 bp, 28 predicted proteins | sample OricompcompostOP_FD_108781 | JGI IMG/M metagenome (GOLD analysis project Ga0164243, IMG submission 108781) | Organic Plus compost microbial communities from Emeryville, California, USA - Original compost - Organic plus compost (OP) | ecosystem: Engineered > Solid waste > Mixed feedstock >... | reverse complement strand
TGGCCAGCTCTTCCGGCAGAAGGTTTCCCTCCCACCGCATCCGCGCGGCCGACGGCGAGGAGATGGTGCCGGTCTTGTCGAACACCAGGCTGTCGATTCTGGCCATCTGTTCAATGGCGGCGGTATTCTTGACATAGAACCGGTTTTTATCAAAGAGGCTCATCGCGGCAGAAAGGGTAAACGGGCTGCTCAGCGCCAGGGCACAGGGACACGCTATGATCAGCACGGCCGTGAACGCCCCCCAGGCGCGCGTCAGATCGCCCCCCACCCACCAGAACAAGAATGCCGCTGCCGCAACGCCCACCAGGGCGGGCGTAAAGTACCGGCTCACCCTATCGCTGAAACTGCGGAAGTTTTTCACTGCCGGCTTAATGGATTCGTTGTTCCAAAGTCGGGTAAGATAGCCCTGTGACACGGCTTTGACCACCTCCACCTCCAAGGCGCCTTCCGTTTGGCGCCCACCCGCATAGATGATCTCGCCGAGTACTTTCCTGACAGGCTCGGACTCACCGGTTACAAAGCTGAAATCGATGGCCGCCTGCCCCTTCATCAACATTGCATCGGCAGGGATAATCTCCCCATTTCGGATCAGCAGGCGGTCGCCTACTTGAATATCTGCCAGAGGAATGGCCTTTGTCCCTCTGTCGTCCAGGCGTGTTACCGCCACAGGAAAATACGACCGGTAATCACGCTCAAAGGAAATGTGATGAAAGGTCCGTTGCTGGATCCATCGCCCTACCAACAGGAAGAAGACCAGCCCACAGAGGGTATCGGCAAATCCCGGCCCACCGGCCAGCGCAACTTCCCAGCCCGTCCGGAAAAAAAGCACCATGATGCCCAGTGCAAGCGGCACATCGAGGTTCAGCTCCCATCGCCGCAGGCTCCGCCACGCCGAACGGAAGTAATCCCGTCCGCAGTATAGTACCACAGGCAGCGCAAAAGCCAGGTTCATCCAGCCGAAAAACCGGGAATATGATGATTCGAAACTGCCCATCCCGAAATACTCCGGAAAACTCAGCATCATGGAATTGCCGAAACAGAAACCTGCCACGGCAATCTTTGCGATAAGCCCCTTTTGTGAAAATTTACGTCCTTCTTTGACGACGTCCTGTAACGTGATTTTGGGCTCGTATCCGATCGTTGCCAGCAGCTCCACCGCCTCCCGCAGTGTAAGTTCGTTGTGTTTGAATGTGATGGTTACTTGCTTTTTCAAAAAATCGGTCTGCGAATGTGCCACGGCATCGTTCAGCTTGTAGAGGCGTTCAAGCAGCCAGATACAGGAGCTGCAGTGAATGGCCGGGATGTAGAAAGTTACGACGGTAATATCTCCGTTCCGGAAATCGACCAGCTTGTCGGCCAACGCCTCCTCGTCGAGGTATTCGTACCGGGAAGAAGCCCTGCTTTTCTTTTTCCCGGGGTGCGTGTTGAACCGATAATAGGCATGCATACGGCTTCCGGCAAGGATACGGTATACACTCTGACATCCCAGGCAACAGAAAACGTGTCCGTCGGTCTCGTAATGCACGCCGGCAACGGCATCGCCGCAGTGATAGCAGGTTGTGGCATGAATGGTCTCCTTCATACAGCTTGACTGAAAAGAGGTAGCTCGTGACGCGTATGGTGCAGGCGCTCATCAAACGCCATGCAAATGTTTCGCAGGAACGACTTACCCAGCTCGCTTACGGTAATGCGGTTGCCCTCACGGACCACCAGTCCGTCATGTTCCAGCGGCTTCATACGCTCCAGGATACGTGCCACTGCCGATATATCGGTATCGAGCGACGTTGTTCCGAAGCACATGATATCCAGGATATGGCGACGGATGACCAGGTCTTCGGGCGAAAGCTGATGTCCTTTAAAAACAGGGAGAACCCCGGCAGTCAGCAAAGCCTGGTATTCTTCCACCGCTTTGACATTTTGAGCAAAGGCCGTCCAGGAGTCACTGATGGACGAAACCCCCAGTCCAATCAACAGCGGGGTGTAGCGATCGGTATACCCCATGAAATTCCGGTGCAGGTGACCGTCCGATGCGGCCTTCCAGAGCGCATCTCCGGGCAGGGCGAAGTGGTCCATCCCCACATCCATGTATCCGGCGTCAACAATCCGTTTCTTTCCAAGCAGGTAGAGGTCCAGCTTGGCTTTCCCCGCGGGCAGGTCCGCTTCGGTGTAACGCCGTTGGCCCGGCTTCATCCAGGGAACATGGGCGTAACTATAAAAAGAAATACGGTCTGGCTGCATGGCAACCACTTTCTCCACGGTAGCCTGTACCCCTTCCGGTGTTTGCAGGGGCAGCCCATAAATCAGGTCAAAATTGATGGAGGTGTAGCCGATCTGCCGGGCCTGATCCATTACACGGTGTACGTCGGCCTCGGTTTGTCTGCGGTTGATGATCTTCTGGACCCGCTCATCAAAATCCTGAATACCGAGGCTGAGCCTCTTGAATCCTAATTTATGCAAAACCTGAAGGTGTTCCGTTGTTGTATTGGCAGGATGAGCTTCAAATGAAAATTCCGTGTTCCGGGTGGTGCGGCTACCGTACAGCAGTCCCTGGACGAGGCGTTCGAGCTGCTTCGGCGCAAAAAAGGTGGGCGTGCCGCCCCCGAGATGCAGCTCCCGGATGGGTATTTTCGGCAGCCCCAGGTAGTTCCGGTATAAAAACCATTCCTTCAATACCGCATCCACATAAGGAGTCTCCACACTGTGATCCCGCGTAATCCGCGTGTTACACCCGCAGTACGTACATAACCGCTCACAAAACGGCAGATGTATGTAGAGACTGATTCCCTGAGCGGCGGTGGCGACATATTGTGTCCACACATGTTCAATCCAGTGGTCCGTGTTCCAGGTTTTCGGATCCCAATAGGGCACGGTGGGATAACTGGTATAACGGGGTGCCGCCACGTTATAACGCTGTATCAGTTCGTCAAAATTAGCTGCCATAGCCACTTCTTTTTGCTTCTGTCGTTTGGTTTCCCCGTTTCTCCGCAACCTCGCATGTATGCTGACAGCAACACGCCCTGCCCACGCATTTGCCGGCTTCCCAAGCACTGAGGTTGCGTATGGTCTGATAGGCAATGCCTGCCGTGGACGAATCGTCGTCCGGCGCATTGGCTACTTTCAGCCCCAAATGGGTGGCTACGTGGAGATCAATATGGGTGGTGGTCTGGCTCCGTGTGATGATATGTTTAATGCCCGCGCTTTTCAACGCTCGCAGAATCGTGCGATCCAGCCTATCCTGCGGAGAAACTATCACCACCTCCTTGCCCAGCGCATAGGATACCGTGTAGGCGTTGAGCTCATTGGAGATGAGGGTAAGGTCATGCTTCTTCCCGTTGGCCAACGCCAGAAGCTCTTTTTCCTGTGGTCTTATACTGTATGCGATTGCCTTCATTTATCCCGGTATTATTGCGCAAAGCTAGGGTGCGACGGGACAACGGGAGCTGAAGGCCGTCAGTATAAAAAATGATTTAGGTCACTTTACTGCTTGATGTTTCGGAGTTTGGTCATGGAGAGAATGCGTATGGCATTGCCCTCTTTGGCAATGAGTTTTTCATCCCTGAAGTCAGCCAGCATACGGCTGACCGTTTCGTTGGCCGTTCCGGCGAGCGAGGCCAGGTCGTCCCGGGAAATCCGGATGGTGCATGAGTCATCAGCCGAAGAGGCTAACGTCTTTTCTGCCACGCCGATCAGCGCATTGGCCACCCGTTTGCGGACCGAATCATAGGCAAAAGCGAGCATCCGGTGCTCTTTTCCTTTGATGTTACCTGATAGCCATTTGATAAATTTGCCGGCAATACCGGGCTTCCGGTAAAGCAGCTCCAAAAACTGTTCTTTCTCGATCAGCGCCAGCTCCGCGTCTTCCAATGTTTCCGCGCTGTCGCTGTATGGCTCATGGCGTAAGACGGCTCCGTAGCCGAAAAAGGTATCGGCTACATGGATGTCTGTGGAGAGTTCCCGCCCGTCAAGGTACTGCAGAAAACGTCTTACCTTCCCTTTCCGGAGGTAATACACGTAGACCGGATTATCGCCCTCCTGAAAAATGATCTGCTTTTTCCGGCAGGCCTTTACGCGGGAAGCGCCCACCAATTCCCTGAGCAGTACCTCCTGTTCATCTTCACTTAGGTACAGGTCTTTCAGATGGCTGCCCTCCAGTTCGAACTGCTTGCGCTTTTTCAACCGGGACTCAATGGCGTTCAGGAGCTCAACATCATCGAACGGCTTGGTCAGGTAATCATCCGCCCCCAGCTCCATGGCTTTGCGCATGTCGGCACGTTCCGTTTTCGCCGTCAAAAAAATGAAAGGAATCTTCGACGCCTGCTCATGTTTGGCAAGCAGGTACAACACGCCGAAGCCATCCAGCTCCGGCATCATAATATCACACAGGATGACGTCAGGCAGATGCGCCAATGCCAGTTCAACGCCCGTCTTTCCCTCTGCCGCCTCGTACACGGAGTAATCGGCAAGCTCCAGTACCTCCCGGGTATTTTCCCGGATTTCATCGTTGTCTTCGATGATCAATACGGTATATTGCTTATCGGCCATCTTCATTATTGGATATCGACGGGAAGGTAAGTGTAAAAATAGCCCCTTTGTGTTGTGCGCTCTGGCAGGTAACCTCGCCGCCCATCAGCGTTACGTACCTCTTGACGATGTTGAGACCTAATCCCGTTCCGGGAATGTTGCCGGTGTTATGGGCCCGGAAAAAAGGCTCGAAAAGGCTCTTCTGTTCCTCTTCGGGGATGCCTATTCCGTCATCTTTCACGACAAGGGTACAACCATTGTCTGTGATTTCCGTATTGAACTCGATAAACGTATTTTCACCGGAATACTTGATGGAATTGGAAATGAGGTTGATGATACAGTTTTTCAACAGGTTGGGGTCCAGCATGAACGTACCGCTGGAGCCGGTATGCTGATAGACAATGTGCTGATTGGTTTTGCAGATCAGCTGCATCTCTTCGGTGATTTCCTCCGCAATCCGTACCAGGTTGATCTCCTGCCGGTCGACAGATACTTTACCGGCTTCCAGCCGTTCCAGGGATAGGAAGTCGTTGAGGATACTGGTGAGGAGCTGTACCGACCCTTTGATCCGGCCGGTGTGCTTAAGGATATTGGCAGCATCCGACTTCTCCAGGTATTTTTCAATCAGTGACGCTGAAAGTTGTACGGCACTCAGCGGTGTACGGAACTCGTGTGACGCCATGGATACAAACCTGGATTTGAGCTGGTTAAGTTCCTTTTCTTTCTCAAGGGAAAGGCTCACCTCGGATTTAGCCTTTTCCAGCTCGGACACCAGCTTAATCAGGTCTTTGGTACGGTTGCTTACCGTCACTTCCAGCTCCTCCATGTGCCGGAGTAATTTCTCTTCCGCATCCTTTTCCTTGGAAAGGTCGTGCACAAAACCCGTAAAGGCAATTTTGTTGTCGTAATGTACCTCGCTTACGGCAAGCCGGAAGGGGAAGGTACTTCCATCTTTGCGCAGTCCCCGTACTTCACGGCCGATGCCGATGATTTTTTTGACGCCGGTGCGGCGGTAGTCGCGGATATAACGATCGTGGTTACTGTGGTCAGGCTCTGGCATTAACATGGATACGTTGTTGCCGATGACCTCTTCGGCGTCATAGCCGAACAGCTTCAACGCTGCCGGGTTGATGGATTCGACAATGCCATCGCGGTCGATGGTGATGATGCCGTCAATAGCGTTCTCGATTATCGCTTTCAGCAACTTGGCGGTATCCATCAGCCAACCAGTTTTTTGTATTTGATCCGTGTTGGCGCGGTATCGCCCAACCGCTTTTTACGGTTTTCCTCGTATTCCGAATAATTGCCTTCGAAGAAATACACCTGGGAATCTCCCTCGAAGGCAAGGATGTGCGTACAGATGCGGTCGAGAAACCAACGGTCGTGCGAAATTACGACGGCGCAGCCTCCGAAATTCTCGAGCCCCTCCTCCAGGGCCCGCAGGGTGTTTACATCGATATCATTGGTGGGCTCATCGAGCAGCAGCACGTTAGCACCCTTCTTCAGGGTGATGGCGAGATGGACGCGGTTACGCTCCCCGCCGGATAGCACACCTACTTTCTTCTGCTGATCGGCACCGTTAAAGTTAAATTTAGACACATAGGCACGCGAATTAACGACGCGGTTTCCCAGCTGTATGTTCTCATTTCCGCCGGTGATATTTTCCCAGACGGTCTTCCCGGGATCCAGATCGTGGTGCATCTGGTCCACATACCCCAGGGAAACCGTTTCTCCTACGCGGAACGAACCGCTATCGGGCTGTTCCCGGCCGGTAATCAACCGAAAGAGAGTGGTCTTTCCAGCGCCGTTGGGGCCGATAATGCCTACAATGCCCGCCGGAGGAAGGGAGAAGTTCAAGCCTTCAAACAAAATGCGGTCGCCATAGGCCTTGCTTACATCCGTCGCCTCAATGACCACATTTCCCAGCCGTGGTCCGGGGGGGATGAACAATTCCAGTTTTTCCTCCCGCTCGCGGGTCTCTTCGGAAGCCAGTTTCTCGTAGTTATGCAAACGAGCCTTGGATTTAGCGTGGCGGGCCTTGGGCGCCATGCGTACCCACTCCAACTCTCGCTCCAGCGTCTTCTGCCGTTTGCTTTCCGTTTTCTCTTCCTGAGCCAGTCGCTTGGCCTTCTGGTCGAGCCATGAAGAATAGTTACCCTTCCAGGGAATGCCTTCCCCGCGGTCCAGCTCAAGGATCCACCCGGCCACATTATCCAGAAAATATCGGTCGTGCGTCACGGCAATGACCGTACCTTTGTATTGCTGCAAATGTTGTTCGAGCCAATCGATGGATTCAGCATCCAGGTGGTTGGTGGGTTCATCGAGCAGCAGCACATCCGGCTCCCGGAGCAACAACCGACATAATGCCACCCTCCGCCGCTCGCCTCCTGACAAAGTGTCAACCGTGCGTTCGGGTTCCGGACACCTAAGGGCATCCATGGCCCGTTCCAGTTTGGTATCCAGCTCCCAGGCTCCTACGGCGTCGATCCGGTCCTGCAATTCCCCCTGCCGGGCCAACAGCTTGTCCATTTCGTCGGCGTTCTCATACACTTCCGGAAGGCCGAATTTCTCGTTTATTTCCTCGTATTCACGGAGGATGTCCGTGATCTGGGCCACCCCCTCTTCCACCACCTCCCGTACGGTTTTATGAGGGTCCAGTTCGGGCTCCTGGGCCAGGTAACCCACCGAATAACCGGGTGAAAAGACCACTTCGCCCTGATATGACTTATCGATACCGGCAATGATCTTAAGCAAGGAGGACTTCCCCGAACCGTTCAGTCCGATCACTCCGATTTTAGCGCCATAAAAAAAAGAGAGGTAGATATTTTTGAGCACCTGCTTCTGTGGTGGGTAGATTTTGTTCACACCCGCCATCGAGAAGATGATTTTTTCGTCAGACATGGTAAGGATCTTTATTCCGTGCAAACTTAGTCAACTTACCCCTGATATGCAAGGAGACCGGACCCAGCGAGGCCCGAGACCTTGTTGTTCAGTACGTTGCTGCCCGCTGACCGTCATACGGAAGCAATAATTGCTTTTCATCAAACTGACAAAATGTTATATTTGTGTCAATGGCTTAATTGTTGATAAATGTTACAGAAAATAATAAGGCACTAGCGATAATTTTTTCTACATTTATCGCATCCTTAGCATACAAAAGAAAGGTATATTCATGGAAGCAAAATTTTCGCCTCGCGTAAAGGATGTGATTTCGTACAGCAGAGAGGAAGCGATCCGGTTGAAGCACGATTACATCGGCACAGAACATCTATTGCTGGGCTTGATCCGTGAAGGGGACGGCATGGCCATCAAGATATTGAAGCATGCAGGGATTGACACAACCGAGCTACGCAAATCAATTGAGGATGCAGTAAAGGGTTCTTCGATGTCCCGCGCTCCGATAGGAAATATGCCGCTAACGAAACAGGCGGAGAAAGTATTGAAAATCACATATCTGGAGGCAAAGATCTTTAAAAGTGACGTAATCGGCACGGAACACCTGTTGTTATCTATATTGCGCGACGAAGAAAACATCGCCTCGCAGATTCTGCAGCAGTACGACATCAATTACGACGTGTTTAAGGCGGATGTAGAACAACATAAAGCAGGCATTACGGACCAAGCATCCGGCTCTACGGCCGGCGACGACGACTTCAAGGAAGACGATCACTTCAGCCAGCCCAAGAAGGTGTCGGATATTAAATCCAAAACACCGGTGCTGGACAACTTTGGCCGCGACCTAACGAGAGCCGCTGAAGAGGGTCGCCTGGATCCGATTGTAGGCCGCGAAAAGGAAATCGAACGTGTTTCGCAGATTCTTTCCCGGAGAAAGAAAAACAACCCGATTCTGATTGGGGAACCCGGTGTAGGGAAATCTGCGATTGCGGAAGGTCTTGCCCTGCGCATCATTCAGCGCAAGGTATCACGGGTTCTGTTCAACAAACGGGTGGTAACGCTGGATCTGGCCTCGTTGGTAGCGGGCACCAAATACCGCGGTCAGTTTGAGGAACGCATGAAGGCGGTGATGAACGAACTGGAGAAGTCACCGGATGTGATCCTATTTATTGATGAGATCCATACGATCGTCGGCGCCGGTGGAGCCTCGGGCTCGCTGGACGCATCCAACATGTTCAAGCCAGCCCTGGCCCGTGGAGAGATCCAGTGTATCGGGGCTACAACGCTGGATGAGTACCGCCAATACATCGAGAAGGATGGCGCTCTTGACCGGAGGTTCCAAAAGGTGATGATCGAACCGGCTACGCACGACGAGACGGTAGAGATATTGAATCGTATTAAAGACAAATACGAAGAACATCATAACGTAAACTACACACCGGAAGCGATCGAAGCCTGTGTGACGTTGACGACCCGGTATATCACCGATCGGTTCCTGCCCGACAAAGCTATCGACGCGATGGATGAAGCGGGGTCCCGGGTTCACCTCACCAACATCCATGTTCCGCAAAGTATCATCGACATCGAACAGAAGATCGAGGAAATCAAAATTGAGAAAAACAAGGTAGTCCGCAGCCAGAAATACGAGGAAGCTGCAAAGCTGCGCGACACGGAAAAGCGGCTACTGGAAGAGCTGGAGCACGAAAAGGCTGCCTGGGAAGCAGAAACCAAAACCAAACGGTACACGGTGACGGAAGATAACGTAGCTGAAGTGGTATCGATGATGACGGGCATACCGGTGCAACGGGTAGGCCAATCCGACAGCCAAAAGCTGCTGAACATGGCCGAATCCATGAAAGGACGCATCATCGGTCAGGACGAAGCTGTGAAGAAGCTTGTCAAGGCTATCCAACGTACCCGCGCGGGATTGAAAGATCCGAAAAAACCCATTGGATCCTTTATATTCCTCGGCCCTACCGGTGTCGGAAAGACGGAATTGGCGAAGGAGCTGGCCCGGTTCATGTTTGATAGTGAGGATTCCCTCATCCAGATCGACATGAGCGAGTATATGGAGAAATTTGCCATCTCGCGCCTGGTAGGTGCGCCTCCCGGTTACGTCGGTTATGAGGAAGGCGGGCAACTAACGGAAAAAGTACGCCGGAAACCGTATTCGGTTGTTCTGTTGGATGAGATCGAGAAGGCGCATCCGGATGTATTCAATTTGCTGCTTCAGGTACTGGATGAAGGACAGCTGACCGACAGTCTTGGCCGTCGGGTAGACTTCAGAAATACCATTCTGATTATGACGTCCAATATTGGTGCCCGGCAGCTGAAAGACTTCGGTCAGGGAGTGGGCTTTACCACAACGGCCAAGGCCGAACAAGCGGAATCGCACTCACGCAGTGTGATCGAGAATGCCCTCAAACGTGCGTTTGCGCCGGAATTCCTTAACCGGATTGATGATGTGATTGTCTTTAACTCGTTGGATAAGGAACACATCTTCAAGATCATCGACATCGAGCTGAAGTCACTTTTCGAGCGCATCCACACATTGGGTTACAGTATAGAGCTGACAGCCGCAGCCAAGGAGTTTGTGGCAGAAAAAGGATTCGACAGCAACTTTGGTGCACGGCCGCTGAAAAGAGCGATCCAGAAGTACCTCGAAGATCCAATTGCCGAAGAGATCCTGAAGGGAGAGGTCAGCGAAGGAAGCCTACTGGAAGTTGATTTCGTCAAAGATAAAGCTGAGGTGGTAGTGAATGTTCGGGCCGGCGAGGGAGATTCTTCGAAGCCATCGGATGTCGCAGAAGAAAAGAAAGACGAATAACAGTATGTGTCGAACAAAAAAAGGCGCCGCCGGGAAAATCCGGCGGCGCTTTTTTTTCACTGCACCATTACTTTAGTTCAACAACTGACCCAATGGGAAGATGGTCAGAAAGTCCCACCTGATACGTCTTCGATTCAACCTCTACCCACCTATCCTGGGGATAGCAGAAAATGTAATCGATCGTGTTCCGGGGCGCATTCGCCGGTACCGTGGGCTTTCCGTCGGAAAGCATTTTCCACGCACGCATTCCCTCCTGGATTTCCCTGGAATCAGGCTTCGCGTTAAAATCCCCAGCCACGATGACCGGATATCGCTGTGTTCGAAGCAGTTCATTAAGCTTTTCCACCTGAACCTGCCGTTCCTCCGTGTTGGTATAATCAAGATGGGTACTGGCAAACGTAATGAATTCTCCCTCGCGGAACTCCACGTCAGCCACCAAAACGGCACGTTGTTCTTTCCCGTTTTCTGTTTTCGGTAAGTAGATCCGTTCCACTTTTGCCAACGGATATTTGGATAGAATGGCGATACCGTAATAGCCTCCGGCATAGGGAATGGTTTTTCCGTAGGCAGAAAGCATCCCGGTACGGAATCCCAGTTCCGTAGCGAAATCTTTCCCATGCTGTTGGGGTGTCAGCTCCCGGCTGGTGCGGCAATCGACTTCCTGCAGAGCCACGATATCGGGATCCTGCTCCTTAATAAAAGCTGCCAGCTCCTCCAAAGACGCCAGTTCGCCGAAGCGGAGGTTGTACGAAAGCACCTTGAGCCGCCCCTTGGGCGTCGGGTTTTCCTGTGAGTCCGAAGCTGCAGACACGCCGCCCCAGGAGACTACCAGGATGAGAAGATAAATGATTTTTTTTATGTTCATAAGATCTATTAGTTACCGTCGTTTGTTGCGCCGTTTTCCCAGCCCGGATTTTGCGTCAGCTGGCGGTTCAGGTTCAACGCCCCGACCGGAATGGGATATAAATATTGTTTCGGTCCCCAAACCTTTTTGGAATCGTTGTTGGTAAACCAGGCGAGGTAATAACCGATGCCATCCCCGGCAGCATGCACCTGAATGATTTCGGATGCCGGATTGGTACTTACCCTTACCCGGTACAGGTTGGCTGTGTTGGCGAGGGCTTCAGCAGCGGCCAAGCCGTTCTCATCGGTATAGTAAATTACGTCGTGCGTACAGTTGTGGTCGACGTCCAAGGGCTGATTGATACCAGCGATATACATCCCCGTCCAGCTCATCTTCAGAAGATCACCTGCTTTCCAACGCCGGAGGTCGTCGAACCGGAAACCTTCCAGAAGCAATTCAACTGCTCTTTCACGACGGACCTCCAGAATAACCGGGTCGTTCACATCCGGGAAATACGTGCTTCTTAAGTATTCATCAATAACCGTTGGCTTCGCATCGAGTCCACCCGTGATACCCGCGCGCTTGCGAAGTGCGCCGATGGTGTTGGCCCAGTCCTGATCGGTCAGCGTGCCAAGTTCTGCTTTTGCTTCGGCGTAATTCAGCAACACCTCTCCGAAACGGACCAATTGGATGGCATGCGTACTCTCTGTTTGACTATCGCCTACGGTTGCATCAACCGTAAGTTTGATCGGCTGGTAACCCAATCGGGCGTATCCGCTGAACACGGGCAATGCAATTTTTCCTTCACGGGTGTAACCTGGGTACCGAAGTGTGGCATTCAAACGTTCATCCCTATTCTGAAATTCTTCATAAAAGTCTTCGTATTGCCACCCGTCACGCTCCGTATACGGAGTGCCATCTTTCTGCAGGTAAGTACACACAAACGGACGGATTAAATTTAGCCCCGTACCGTACGTTTCCGATGTCCACCGCCAGTTTGCATTGTGTTTGACGCCCAATGAAGCACTTGCTGCGATGGCCAAAAGGGTTTCTGAGACGGGGGGATTGTCACTCGTAAACAAAGCCCGGTAATTGGAATGCAGAGATTTTCCGGACTGTTCCATGACTACCAGAGCAGCGTCCTCAGCCCGCTTCAGCCATGTGTCAGCAGAGGTAGCCAGGTTCAACTGGTGGTATTTGCGAAATGTGCCTTCGAAGAGACATACCCGGGAAGCAAATGCATACGCTACCCACTTGGTTACCAATGTCGACTGAGTGGCGTCGGACGTACGGCTAATGTTCTCCGCGGCAAACATCAGGTCTTCGTACACCTTTTCCATTACCAATTCCCGGGAGTCACGGGGCGCGTAGAGAATATCTACTTCGCTGGGGTCCAACGGATAATTTTCACTCCAGGAGATATGCTCCCACTCGCTCTGATTTTCAATACGGCTAGTTTTCAGTTTCGTTTTGCGGATGTGTTGCAGACACGTATTTTGGGTGCTTCTTACCAGATAGTTCCGCACGGAGGTTGTTACCTGAAGCGATTCACGTTTTTCCCATAACGCAAGAAACGTTTCGCCGACCATCTCTTCCGCTAATACTTTATCCCGGGTATATTCATACGCAATCATGCAAAGCATCGGATAATACTCCCTATAACATTTTTCGAAATCTGCTTCGCTCTTTAACAAGCTGTATGAAGTCATAAATCTTAGCGATTACAGCAATCTCAGCACTCCAGCCAATTCTGCACAAACCGTTTCACCCTTTGCCTTTCGCCATCAAACAGTACCCATAACGTCCGTGAATTCGCTACCAGTTCATCATTCCGGTAGAATTCCACCTGCCTGGGCTGTTTGATGCCATCGGGGGTCAAAGGAAACGTCTTTACCAAAAGCGTATCTCCCAAGTAAACCTGCCTTTTATATTGGATATGGTGGTCAATCAGCACCCAATAGTCATCCTTATAACGGGTCCCGTGCTTTAACACATTCCAATGGTCTGCGGCCACCTGTTCTACCCAAGACACAAACTGGACGTTATTGACGTGATTATTCCGATCGAGGTGGTCCTGCATCACCTGAATCCGGGTGGTGTATATTTTTTTATCCGTGTTCATATCCCCTGCTCATGAAGCAAATTTAAAAGAATTCTTTCCCCGTAGTGCACTTTCTTATAATCCGTTGCCATTTACGTTCGCAAGGACTCTTCAATTTGGTGCAATTATTGTTAAACCTTTTCCAACCGTTTGTTGTCATACATAAAAACAGGCGTCAATAACAGTAATTCACCCAAAACAGACGTATATGAAAAAGCCCCTTACCCTCATTGCCGGATTCCTGATCATTCTCGGCATATCTTCCTGCACCAAGGAAGAGATTATCCAGCAGATTAATTACAACCGGATCATTACCTATACAATTACGGCTAATGAATGGCAACCCGACCCCAACCGGTCTGATAAGTGGTTTGTCGAATTGGACTTCCCGGAGATCGATGATTACGTTGTCGACTATGGAACCGTACTGGTGGACATATCTTTTGGAAATGGCATCTATGAACCGCTTACGACGGTATACGACGGGGTTGCTTATCGTTATGATTATTCCGTAGGGACGTTGTGGATCGATGCCGCCTATGCCGATGGTCTCGGGGGCGACCTGGAAAGACCGGGGCAGGCTCACATCAAAGTCATTCTGATGGACGCCGAAGATTATTAAAAACCAATGGGTTGATATAAAAAAAAGCGGCTTTATGCCGCTTTTTTTTGTTGGATCATCGTTCAATTGCCGTCTTACTTCTCTCCCATTCCGGCGATCACTGCCTCGCTGACCCCCGTAAAGGAGAATCCTCCATCGTGGAAGAGGTTTTGCATGGTGACCATCCGGGTAAGGTCCGAGAACAGGGTCACCGTATAATCCGCACACTGGTCTGCGGTGGCGTTGCCCAGCGGTGACATCTTATCTGCATACGAGATAAAGTCACCGAAACCTTTGACACCGGAACCCGCTGTTGTCTGGGTAGGTGATTGGCTAATGGTATTGACACGGACATGCTTACGGACACCGTATTGGTACCCGAAGTTGCGGGCGATGCTTTCCAGCAGCGCCTTAGCGTCTGCCATATCGTTGTAATCAGGGAATACCCGCTGTGCAGCGATGTAGGTAAGGGCCACCACAGATCCCCATTCGTTAACAGCGTCTTTTTTCAGGGCGGTAGCCAATACGCGGTGCAGACTGATAGCCGATATATCAAACGCTTTGTGCGTAAAATCGTAGTTATTTTCCGTGTAATGGATACCCTTTCGTACATTGATGCTCATCCCCACCGAATGCAGGATAAAATCCACCCCACCGCCGAAATGCTCCAATGTCTGATCAAACAGATTCTCGATGTCCTCGCTGCTGGTCACGTCAGCGGGAATAACCGGTGCGTTATTGCATTCCGCGGCCAATTGCTTGATGGTGCCCATGCGTAACGCCACGGGGGCATTCGTCAACACAATTTCGGCCCCTTCCTGTACACAGCGCTGGGCGGTTTTCCAAGCGATGGATTTTTCGTCCAGTGCACCGAAAATAACTCCTTTTTTTCCTTTCAGTAGGTTATGGGACATAGTCAATCGATTTAATATATTGTATGAAAAATTGGGTAAAAGTAACGCTTTTTTATTACTTACCCAACAATTCCGCGGCGTGTTGAAGGGCCGCCTCGCCCGGGTTTGTGCCGCTGAGCATCTCCGCTATTTCACGCACCCGGTCAGACGGACTTAGCGCTGCAAGCGTTGTGGTTGTCTTGTCTCCCGCATCGATTTTGTACACTTTGAAATGGGTATTGCCTTTGGCTGCTATCTGTGGCAAATGGGTAATGGCAACAACCTGCATGTGAGCGGCCAGTTGTTCCATGATTTCCCCTACCTTCAGCGCCACCTCGCCCGATATGCCCGTATCTATTTCATCAAAGATGATGGTGGGGAGCGAAGACGTTTTCGCAATCAGTGATTTAATAGCCAGCATCACCCGCGAGAGCTCACCGCCCGACGCTACCTTGCCCACGGGTTGCGGCTCCTGCCCTTTGTTGGCTGTAAACAAAAACTCCACCGTATCACGGCCACTGATGCGTGCGGATTCAGCCGCTAACGGCTGAAGAACAATCTGCAACCGGCTATGGGGCATCCCCACGGTTTGCAGCAGTCGGGCGACCTCCTCTTCTATGTAAGGGACAACGGCCTGCCTGCTGGCTGTCAGCTGCTCCGCCAATGCGAGCATTTCCGCTTTCAGGCGGTTGGTCTCGCCTTCCAATCTCCCGATCTCCTCATCATTCAACGACAGCGCTCCCAGTTTCTCAGCCAGTTCATCCCGGATAGCCAGCAGGGCGGCATTACTGTCTACCCGATGTTTTTGCTGCAGCGTGTAGAGTAAATTGAGGCGATCCTGCACGGCTACCAAGCGCTCTTCATCCAATACGATACCCTGTTCGACATGAACGATCTCCGTGCCCAGGTCCTTCAGCTCGATCAACGCGCTTTCCAACCGATCAGCCTGTTCAGACAACGCAGGCATGTGCCGGGCTGCCTGCTGAAGCTGAAGGGCCGCCTCCTTTAACAATACGACGGCATTAATCTCCTGATCCTGGATAACTTGCGCAGCACCGAAAAGATGACGTTTAATTTCTTCTGCATGTTCAAGTTGGCGCTGTTCTTGTTCGAGCTGTTCTTGTTCATCAGCCTCCAGTTTGGCGTTTTCCAACTCATCGAACTGGAATCGTTGGTAATCCGCCTCCGCCCCGGCCACCCGGGCCTTCTCCTTTAATGTTTCCAGACGCTCCAGCGCTGCTTTATACGCCCGATAAACGGATGCATACTGCTGGCGCAGCGCATGATTCTGCGCTACGCTATCCAATGTGAACAGCTGGAAGGCTTCCGTGTTGACTTGCAGCGTGGCATGCTGGGAGTGAATATCAATGAGTCGCTCGGCAAGGGTTTTCAGAACATTCAGGGTAACGGGCGAGTCATTCACAAACGCACGGGATTTGCCATCCACGCTGATCTCCCGACGCAGGATCGTCTCCCGTTCATAGTCTAGGTCATGATCCTGAAAAAAGGCCTCCAGCTGATAGCCGGACACATCAAAATACCCTTCAATGATGCATTTCTTCTCCTGATTGAAGAAATAACGGCTTTCTATCCGTTGTCCCAATATCAACGACAAGCCTCCCATGATGATGGATTTCCCGGCCCCGGTTTCACCGGTCAGTATGTTAAGCCCTTTGTCAAAATGGATATCGAGCGAATCGATCAATGCATAGTTACGGATGGATAGACGACTGAGCATAGAGTTACTTACCTGCTATTACGTAAAGATTCATACTTGTTGGCATTAGCCGGATCCACTTCCGCAAGGATATTGTATGCCTGTACCCGCTCCTGCGGAGCCAATCCACCGAATATACCAATCAGTTCGTCAGATTTGGCGCTGAAAAAAACCTGGTTAAAAACGGCTCCCTGTGCCAGCCGATCTACCTTTTTTAATTGGGGCAATAGGTCCAAAATAGCCTTTCTTCCCTGATCCGGCTGGTCAGACATGGTGTCCAGTCCTTTCAGGTAAAAACTGTACAGAAAATCTCTCAGAGGCTGATACCGGCGATCCAGCAGGTTATTCACCAGCCAGAAGCGGTTGTCCATTCCTTCCATGGATCGCCAGCCGTTGAAACCGGTGTTCTGAGCATTGTTAACAATGTTTTGCGCGGCCGTATAAAACGGCGTTCCGCCGTTGTGTTCGAAGGTATCGGCATCGAGTCCTACGATGATATAAGCATAATAGGCCAGCAGGGACGTCAGGTTGCTCATGTATTGCCGGTCCGAATAATCCATCAGTTGCCCCTCGGTGTAGCTGAAGTTGAAGTTTTTGTCAGAGATGCTTAATACCGGACTGTTATACGAAGTATTAAAGACCGGGCGGGTAGAGATGATCTGGGCCTGCGCCGTAAAATTGGATGATCCATCCCAAGCATTGACCGTGATCACAAAACTACAGTCGATCCGTTCCTGTGGCTGCACCTGATTTGCGCTCCAGGTTCGGTTATTGAGAAAGTCGGAAATGGCTTTTTGCAGCACCTCCAGCGCTCGCTTATTCGTATTCTGTACCTGTGGCGACAGGATCTGCACGCGTGCATTCAAATCCTGACCCTGCACAGGATCGATGAATCCCGTCAACAGCAGGGCGATACTTAGCCGTATTACTATATGGATCCGAATCATGCCCAAAGATATGGATAATGAACGAAAATCAAATGTTCTTCAGAACTGCCATCTAAGCTGCACCCGTATATCCGACCGATGATTTCCGTCGATGGCATCCAGCCCGCTGCCTATCTCCTCTACGTTCCGGTAGATAAAGGTAGCATAGCGCAGCCAAAGGTCTGTCTTCCGCCATAGCCGCCATCGGAAATTGACATAGCTGCGTAGCCCTGTGTTGTGATAGGCAGGGAAGGAATACCCATAAAGGACGTCGTTCTCAAACGCGTAGATGCGGGAATTATAGCCCGGCGTGCTGAACCACGCCATCCGGAAGTTACCACTCAACTTGCCGGCCATCGGATGATACAGAAAGTCCTGATAAACCATCCACCCCATTTCAATGGCTTCCCCCTCCTTCCGGTAGTGTACCCCCTCGATCCTGCCGCGAAGGGTCCAGGCGTCGTTCAGTTTGTACTGGCCGTTGATCCGCATCTGCTGGCGCAATACGTCGACTATCCTATTATACGGCGTCTCGAAGGACGCGTTCTCGCCGTGCTGCCTAAACCGATAGCGAAGGGAAAGGCTTGCTTTTTTATGCCAGGTATAGGTAAGCTGGGAAAACATATCAACCCCCCGTGAAGGCGCATCCACCCGGTAGCGGAGCCAAGGAAAGCGAAAAAAATCTCCGTACAACACCCATTCCAGCGACCTTCGGGGATGATACACCACGCCGGCATAAAAGCCGCGCTCATTTGCCGCCATCGAGCCCTCCGCTACCCCCTGATTAAAAAACGAATGATAATTGCGTTGATAATCCCGATGATGCAGAGCCATTGAAAAGTGAGGGTGCAGCGAGGCGATTAGGCCATTTGCCAACGCATATCCGCTCCCCAAGCTGTGGGCCGCCTCGCCATATAAATACATTCCCCGCCATGAGTAGGTATAGGAAACGCTGGTGTTCCACAACTCGCTGCCACGGAATGCATATTGATTCCGGAGAAGATGCTGTGGGTCAATTGCGGCGTCAAACCCCGTATAGAAGGCCGTCGCCCCTAACCGTAAATGTTTATATCCATACCGCGCATCCAGCCCCAGCACATATTGCGAGAGAGCACCGCGGTTTGCGAGTTCCGTGGGCGTCCGATGGAGCCCGCTCTGATTGACGGAACCGGCAACGCGTTCTTGACCTTCCGCCTCCTCCACGGAACCATCAAGACGGCGACGGGAAAAAAACGGCGTAATCAGGAAGTTCCCAAACGATACCGTCGCAGCGGCGCCCCGCAGAAAAGAGGTTTCGTTGGTTGACGTGTAGGGCCGCACACCCACGGACTGTCTGGCCATGTTGTGTACCATCGATCCCTTGCCGAATCCCAACCCCGTCCACATCGCCAATCCCTGGCCGAGTTGTAACGAATAGTCACCTACTACCCAGTCTTTTAACCTACCCTGGTTGCGGATATATAAACTGCCGGAGTAAAAATCAAACCCACGCCCATTCGGACCCCAAAATGTCTCTCCAGCGTCTTTTTTCATGTTAAACGAAACCTGCAGGTCCTTTCCGAAATGATACCGGTACCGAACAAGTACCTGATCAGGCGTTCCCAGGTACCTGGACCGGGTGGTATCGGTTATGGTGTATCCCCGCCGTTGTTCAAGGGTTCGCCCGTACCGGACCATCACCTCGTGGGATCCATCTTCCCGTAGTTGACGGCTCTTGATTCCGGCCAATGAGCGCGGCGCATCAACGGTGATGTACGGCCACAGCAAACGAAGAAGCTCTTCATCTATGCCTTCTATGGCCTGCAGCTCATACAGGGAAACAAACCGACCCGATCGGTTGCGGTGTACCAACAGATTTTCGATGAACAACTGGGGGATAAAGGGAAATTCCAGCAATTCAGTTCCGTCGGTGCGGTTCAGGTCAATGGGGTTTCGTTCGTAAAATTCCAACCGTTCGGCCAACGCTGAAAGGTCAAAATCTTCTGCCTGTTCTTCGGTCATGAATTCTGACAGCCGCTCCATCAGAGCTTCCGTCTCCGACTGCGCAGAAACCGCTCCGGGTGCCGCGAAGCCGATGAACAAAAAAAGGATTCGGTCAAAACGCATAACATACTCCTATCTGGGGGCTGGTCCCCAATTGCGGATGAAACGTCGCCGCCGCATCCAATATAAACTGTTGCCAGCAGATGCCCAATCCGGCATACTGCCGAAGCGGATTTAACGATACTCCTCCCCGTAGATGCACGATGTCTCCAAGGCCGTAATCAATGCCGAAATGGCCACTCAGCCGATGCATATTGGAGTATGCCATCTCTGCGACGACCACAACGTTGGGCAACGGGTAAGAAAGTCCGGCTTTAAGAAACGAGGGGATAACGCCATATACTTCCCCGCCGTAGGTCACTCCCCCCAAGTTGGTATAATACACGCCGGCGACACTCCCATCAGGAAGATGGCATTGAATGCCCACATCCATCGACACGGCAGAGACGTTTACATATGCAGGAATGTACAGTTGGTGGTAGTTTGCCGTTAAACCGACCGATAACCGGTGGCCGAACGGTTTCGCATAAGACAGTCCGCCGCGGGTGTCACTATACGCACCGCTCAGTCCATGCCGGACCATACCCATCCCAAAAACACCGAAACGGGTAGGCAACCCCACCAATGCGGATTGTGTGCGGATGTCAGCAGACAAAAAATGATGCTGGTAATTGACACTTACGGTCGGCCGTTCAAGGCCCGCCAGACCGGCTGGGTTAGCCGTTAGGCTGTATATCCCCCTGAGGGCTGCGCCCGTAAAACCAAGGGCTTGGTAGGTTGGGCCTAGGTAGGTTTGGGCGAGGCTGTCACAGGAGATCAAAAGGAGAATGAGACACCTTCCAATCATGAAGGTGAATATAAGAAAACCGTTGGAAAAACGAAGCGCGTATCCGATTCGTTACGTACGGATACGCGCTTCTCTTTGGGTTATGCGATCAATAACCCGGGTTCTGTGTCCACTGTTGATCGATATTCAGATCCAGCTGCTCCTGTGGGATGGGCCATAGAACGTGGTAGTCCTGAATATTTAATCCCGGATTCAGCGGATTATTGTTGTATTTGCGAACCCGCTCAACCAGTTTGCCGGTCCGGCGAAGTACGAAATGGCGGCAATCTTCGCCGTATAGCTCCCGGGCGCGCTCGTCGAGCAGGTAATCAATATCAATCTCCGCCGTCGTCGCCGGCTTGGCATGGGAGCGGCTGCGGACGGTGTTGATATCATCACGTGCCAGGTCGAGTTCACCCAACCCAATATAAGCTTCCGCACGGAACAGGTACGTTTCGGCCAACCGCATGGCATATACGTCTTTGTAGGAGGCTCCGTTGCCTGACGTTGCCTCGTTGTCCAACACATGCATCGGATCGGCAAATTTCACGAAGTATGGATAGATATATTGGCAGGTATCGCGGATAGGGTCCCGTCCGGCTGACGATGGATATTTTGAAAAATCAATTCGTTGTCCATGATAAGCAGATTCCGGACTGTCGTAGTAGAAATCACGCTTAATCATGTGGCGGGCATTCCGGATATCGTTGTTCCAATTGCCTTCCCATATCGTATATGCACTGAGGTTAGTGGGCCGTATCCAGGCCACTCCCCGCCCCAACGAATCCGAATAGCCTGTATAAGCACCATTCACCAACTCACCCCGGAAGGCCGGCTTGCCGTCCGGCGTATTGCCCATCCGGAAATAAGCAGGCGCAAAGGCCCGGTTCCACCGGTTGTTGGATCCGCCTATCACCGTGGACGGTTCAAATTGAATGACCCATATGCTTTCCTTATTCTCCTTTAAATTCTGATTTCCATAGGCGAATAAGTCCGAATACACGTCCCCTGAGCCGAAAACATCGGGGTTGGAGCCGAAGCGTTCCGTCATCAACCGGTAACCGAAATCGTTGATCACGTGTGTCGCTGCCGTTACCGCTTCGGTATATTTGTGCTGCATCAGATACACTTCCGTGAGCAAATGGTAAGCCGCACCCTTTGTAATCCGGCCCGGCTCTTTTTCCGACCCCGGATTAGGGAGGTATTGGACAGCAAACGAAAGATCTTCTTCCATTTGCTGGTATGCCACAGAAACCGGATCCCGTACAAAGTCCGTCTTGGCGAAATCAATCGCTTCCGTCACCACCGGCACGTCACCAAAAAACGACACCAGATGCCGGTATGCCCAGGCCCGGAAGAACAAAGCCTCCGCGATGTATGCATTCCTTTCTTCCGGCGTGAGCAGCGATTCATCAGCATTGCTGATGCCTTCCACCAGTAGATTGACCCGCTGCACCAGGCGGTATGGCCTGTTCCAGTACTCCCTGACATATTCCGATGAAGGCGTCAGGTAGTTGACATAGTTACACAGGAAGCGCGTACTGTTCGGGTCCTCGCCATGAAAGGCAATATCCGTCCCCAACGCCTTATAAATGGTTCCGACGTCTTGCAGCTCCTCACCGAAATACCAGTCGTTCCGCACCGTAAAATGAAGACCGGTAATACCCTGATTGATCCCTTCAATGGTATTATACGCATTTTGTGGTGCTAAAAAGTCGCGCGGAACTTCCTCCAGAAAATCCATATCACTGCATGCTGTGCCCAGCATCAGTAACGAAAGCAGGCACAGGGCACCTTTCGTTTTTATATTTTTAAGTTTCATCGTTTCTTAACATTATGTATGACCATCATTTTTACAAAGTTAGCCTTAACCCCAGCGACACATTGCGCATTGCCGGATAGTTAGCGTTCGCCGATGCAATCTCGGGATCCCAGCCCGACCATTTCGTCCAGGTATACACGTTCTTTCCCGAGAGCAGTACCTGAAGGTTGCTGATGCCGCCCATCCGCTTCAGAAGCTCGTTGCCAAACGTATAGCTCAAAGAAATATCCTGTATCCGCACGAAACTGCGGCTTTCAAAAATCCGGCTGGTAACGGCGGCCGAATTGTACACGCCGGTTGCATTGTTGACACCATTATCGGGGGTCCAATAGGGACGCACGGCCGACTGGTTCATGCGCAGCACATCGTCTGAACGACTGTTGACATTGACCACCGTGTAATTATCACGCAGGTAATAGCCGTTACCCCCCTGGATGGAGTTGAGCAGCACATACAACGAAAAGTTCTTCCAGGTTAAAGTATTCCCGATGCTGAACCGGTAGTTTGGGTCGGCATACCCTACGATCTTACGGTCGTTCTGCGGATCGATGCGGTTATCGCCATTCAGGTCGGCATACTTATATTGGCCGGGGTACCATCCCGTATACGTACGCCCTGCATACAGATCCGCTTCCGTCCAAAGCCCACCCAGCATCTCATAATCGTAGAGCGCTGAAATCGGCTCGCCGACGAACCATTCATTCCCCACGTCCATGTCGTTCTTCCCGCCGTAAAGCTTGGCAATCTTATTCCGGTTAATGGAAAATACCACGTTCGTCTTCCAGTTTACCTGAGATGACCGGATATTTTCGGACCTCAGTTCGATATCTAACCCTTTATTGTCCAACGCACCGATATTTGACCAGATATCGGCATATCCGGCCGCTCCCGGTAGTTTCCGCCTCACCAATACATCGGAAGTTTTGGCTAGATACCCGTCAACAGAACCGGCCAAGCGATTGTTCCAGAAGCCGAAGTCAACCCCCAGGTTTACAGACGATGTCTTTTCCCAACGTAAGCCCGGGTTGCCTATCCGGTTGGGGAAGAGCGATATGGATGTATTGCTGTCATACACGTAATATTCTGTTCCCATTTGTGCAAAGCTGCTGTAACGTCCGATCCCCTGATTACCGTTCTGCCCGTACGAAAGCCGGAGCTTGGTGTAAATCGAAGAGCCTTCCTTCCAAAACGGTTCTTCAGACATCACCCATCCCAATGAGACGGAAGGCAGGGTCACAAATTTGGAGTCGGGCCCAAAGCCCGAGAATCCGTCTCTCCGCACCGTTCCGGTAATCATATACCGGCGCTTGAACTGATAGTTCAACCTGGCCATATACGACACACCCTGCTCCGACCACGCGCGTGCCGGGTCGCCATCTCCCGGGGGGATCACCGTCACCACCGTGCCCATGTTCAGGTTGTTGAACCCCAGCAGTGGATTTTCGAATCCTTCTACCCGGAGGATGTAGGATTGACCGAAATACTTTTCCCGGCTGTACAGCAGCGTACCGTTAACGTCATGATCTCCGAACGTCCGGTTGTAAGACACGATGTTGTTGAAAATCCACTGCCGGTTTTCCTCCGGACGCCGCTCGGCACGCCCATTATTACCGTTTCCGTTCACAATGGATACGGGCCAAAACGTGTTATTTTTTCGGTAATAAAACGTGTTGGAGTAGTTGAAATCGTAGGTAAGTCCCTCAACAAACGGCACTTCTACCTTCGCATTGGCTACAAAAAACAAGTTGTTGCGGATATCCTCGTTCGTGGCCTTGGTGGGCCCCAGCGGATGCGGCATATAGCCCTCGTTCGTCAAATACGTCGCGTAGCTATCCGGCGAGTCAAGATCGTAATTTGCCAGCGGACTGGCCACCCTGGCGTCTGCCAGACTGGCATTGAGTCCGGAGTAGTCGCGGTACGAGTAATTGACGTTGAGCCCGAGCGATAGCCAGTCCGTCAATTTGCCGTCTACTTTTGAGTTGAAGGTGTAGCGTTCAAACTGGTCGTTCTTGAGAATCCCCTCCTCCCGGGCGACCGACCCGGATGCATAATAATTTACACGCTCGGATGCGCCGGAAAAGCTGGCATCGTAGTTGGCAATGGATGCTCCTTTACGTAACACCTGATCCACCCAGTCTATCTCGTTTCCGGCTAGGTAATTCTGGCGCTCTTCTTCGGTACGCAGCCGTGCAGCCACCGTTTCACGGTTGGTTATATCGGGCCGTACAGGCTTTCCCGCATCGCTTGTCGGATTGGTACGGTACCAATTGTAGAGTTCCTGCTGATAGAAATAATCCACCATCCGGATGGCATACTGTTCCGCATTCATGACTTTCATGGGGTTGTTGGTCATCCCCTGGAACCCGTAGTTCGCGTTGACACTGATCCGCGGAGCGCCGGTTTTACCCTTCTTTGTGGTGATGATAATGACACCGTTCGCCGAGCGGGATCCGTACACCGCCGCGGCACTGGCATCCCGGAGGACATCAATATATTCCACGTCATTCACGTTGATGTCCGAAAGGGATCCGTTGAAAATGATCCCATCCAACACGATAAGCGGGTTGTCGCTGGCCGACAGGGATGTTTTGCCACGGATGGAAAGCGACGCATCGCCACCGGCAAGTCCGTTCTGTTGAATGTTTACCCCCGCCGATGCTCCGGATAACGCCTGCGTAAGGTTCACGTTGGGAACGGGCCTATCCTCCAGCGCCACGCGCGTTACCGAGCCCGTCAAATCGCTTTTTTTCATGGTTCCGTAACCCACAACGATTACTTCATCCAGATCCTGAACGTCTGCCATCAATACGACTTCCAACGGCGTGGTCACCGCACGAAGGGTGACTTCCTGCGTTTGGTAACCCACGGATGAAAAAACCAGTGTGCCATTCGTTCCGCTTACAGCGATGGAAAATTTCCCCTCAGCATCGGTCGTCACCTGGTTGGTGGTACCTTTTTGTAAAACCGTGACCCCCTCAATCGGTTCAGCCTCTGTGTCACGTACCACACCGGTGACGGTAGCTCCCTGCTGCGCTGAAACGAAATTCGGGGCAAAGATTCCCATCATCAGAAAGATGCCCGCCACCATGCAAAGCAACGGCGGCGAACTGATGCATTTACTCTTTTTCATCATTTCACATTATTTAAGTTTAAAATTTGTAAGCCAACAGCCGGGGTCGGGTATACATTACCCCGACGTGTATGTTTTTAGTTGGATGGTTTACTTGGGTATGCTTTATTGGTATGTTTGTTCGGTATGACTTTTCAGCATACACGTGGCTCAGCAACGGAAATGGAGTTGCCATTAGGGCAACTCCATTATTTATGCTATACGTTGTAATATTGTTCCCACCCCTTACGCGGCGGCGGGCCAATCAGTAGTTCATTAGCAACCTTATTATTAGTAATTATCTTTTTCTTCCGATCGAACTCAAGTTTTGTCTTCAGTTTCTGTGAAAGAACACCCAGACAGAAAACCTGGCTCAGGGGACCCGAAATTTCAAAGGGCGACCGCGTCTTCTCTTCCCCTTTGCATGCTTTCAGGAAATTGGCAAAGTGGTTGGATGGGCTTTTCGGCACTTCCGGAAGCTTCGACGCCATTTCTTTTGCCTTTTCCTCGGGAATGATCGTCAGTGTACTGCCATGCGACCCACCTTTGAATATTAGTTCCTTGCTATAGATAATTTTCCCCGGGTTTAGCTTTACGGGCTCAAGTTCTCCGGTACTTGGTGGCGGAATGTTGGGATCCAGGCCGGAAACACCGTACCCTTCCGGAATGGGAGGCAAGTTATCCAGGCCATCGTACCAAGTGATATCGAGGGCTGGCATACCTTTCCGCTCGGGAAACCGGAATACGATCGTGGAAGACATCGGGAAGAAGAAATCGTTATGTCCGGTCGCTTTGGTACATTCAACTTCATAGGGCAATCCCAGATCGAGGAACTGATGCGCGGTATCAATGATGTGTGCGCCCCAATCGCCCAATGCGCCCATACCGAAATCGTACCAGCAACGCCACTGACCGTTGATGTAGTCGTGGTTGTAATCGTGCCGCTTTGCTACGGCGGAATGCCACAGTTCCCAGTCCAACGTGTCCGGAATGGGCTCCGCAGGAGGAAACGACGTCATATTAGGATCCCACCCGTGCCAACGGCGCGGGGAATTCATATGCGCGGTGATGGCCGTCACATCTTTGATAATCCCTGCTTCCACCCAGGCTTTGAACTGAAAATAGTTAGCTTCTGAGTGGCCCTGATTGCCCATCTGGGTGACCACATTTTTGTATTTTCTCGCTGCTTTGATCAGCAATTCGGATTCCTGGAACGTGCGGCTCAACGGTTTTTCCACATATACATGCTTGCCCAAGCCCATGGCATGCATGGTGATAGGGAAATGCGAAAAATCGGGAACGCCAACGGAAACCGCGTCAATCTCATTCCCCATTTTGTCAAACATCTGCCGGAAATCCTGGAACCGCGGCACGTTGGGAAACTTCTTCAAAATATCGACCGTTTGCGGCGCACCCATGTCTACATCGCATAGTGCCACAATGTTGCACAAACCGGTCGTATACAGATCGTTAATGATCTGCGCACCGCGGTTGCCGATACCGATACAGGCCAGATTCACCCGCTCGTTGGCTGCGGCAAATTTCGGCCGCGCTGCCAACAACCCCGGCGATACCGCTGCCACCGCCGACGCCATCATGGCCCGTTTAAGAAATAGCCTCCTAGAAAACGAATTTTTATCCATTTATAATTGATTTTGTAGTGTGCTTATGGATGGATTATGGTAGCTTACGCCAGCGTATCCATCACCCCCTGAAAATATCCCTTGCATTCCGCCAAACCGGCCAGCGGGTCTGACATATCCTTTTCGAACTCGATACTGCATTTCCCCTTGTATCCGATCTTCTGCAACGTCCTCACAAATGCAGGTATATTGATTACACCACGTCCCAATTCGCAGGTTTTACCATCTTTTGTAGGGGAGGTAACATTTTTAAAGTGAATATCAAATATCCGGTGTTTGTAACGTTCCAGGTCTTTGATGGAATCCTGACCATCCCGGGTATTATGCCCCATATCGAAACATAGTCCCATCCGCTCGTCGAGGTTTTTCACCGCTTCATACACGGTGGTAGCATTCGGGTATAGTTTATCTTCCGGACCGTGGTTATGAATCGCATATTGAATGTCATATTCTTTCACCTTTTCGGAAATATAGGCCAAATTTTCCTGCGAGGGAATCCCTACCATCAACTTCACACCCACCCGCTTAGCATAATCAAAGCCCCTGTCAATTTCTTCTTTTGACTTGGTCATATAAATCGGACCCACGCCGTACCCGGTCACCCCTGAATCGGCTAACTTCTTGTGAAAAGCCGCAATTTCTGCATCCGTGGCGGTAAGGGGCAGATGAAAATCCTTGATGCACAGGTAACGGACATCCATCCGTTTCATCATCGCCAATGCGTCGTCCAAGCCAAACTTAACAAAGCTGTATCCGGCGATGGCAAGGTCAAAGCCTACCGGTTTGGCGGTACCGGCTTTCACCGAATTTCCCGCTGCGTCAGCGCCGAACGCCCGGCCTGCCAGACCGGCAGCGGCAATTCCCAACAATCCTTTCTGAACAAACTTTCTCCTTGTTTCCATGTAGTATTAGTTTATTGAATATATTTGGTTCTGCTTTTTCCTTATCTTAGCGCAATGGACCATAAGCGAGCCACGATCAAAGATATTGCGTCTGCACTCAACCTCTCTCCTTCCACGATTTCCAAAGCCCTGCGCGACCATCCCAACATCGGAATCGTTACCCGGGAGCGGGTGAAAAAGCTGGCGAAAGAGCTCCATTACGTTCCCAACCAATCTGCCATCCGCTTTAAACAACAGAAATCGTTTACCCTCGGCATCGTGATCCCCAACATGCTCGACCATTTCTACGTTGCGGCGGTTGAAGGCTTTGAAAAGTTTGCGTACGACCACGGTTATCAGGTGCTCATCGGCCAAAGCCATGAAAGCCTCCGACGTGAGAAGGAGCTCCTGCTCACCCTGCAAAGCAACCGGGTGGACGGGCTCGTTATTGCCATATCCCGCGAAACCAGCGACACGTCGCACATCAACGAGTTTGTTTACTCCGGTATACCCGTTGTCTATTTCATCCGCAAACCGATCAACGAAGAACTCCACTGTGTGTGCAGCGATGTATACACCGGTGCCGTGGATGCGGTAAGCTATTTTGTTTCCCGTGGTCACCGGCGGATAGGCTTCATCAATGCCTCTTCGTACTGGACCACCAGCCGCGACCGGTTCCTGGGCTACCGCGATGGGCTCATCCAGCACGGCATTCCCTTTGACAGGTCCCTTGTACAGGAAAGCGACTTCACCCAGGAGAGCAACCATCACGCCATACGACGGTTAATGCATCTCGATCAACCTGCGACGGCGGTGCTGGCTTTTAAAGATCAGGTGATGCTTGACGCCCTGAACTGCCTGCGTTCAGAATTCAGCACACGGGCACCGGCCGTCGAGTTGATTGGCTACGGTGCCAATCCAATGATCCAATATCTGGAACGTCCTCCGCTTGCCTCCCTCAAAGAACAACCCTATGAAATTGGGCAAAAATCAGGCTTATTACTGCTGGATCTGGTTAACCATCCACGAGCTGAATACGAGCCGCAGTTGATCAAACTTCCCTGCTCGCTGCGTGTGTTCAGCAGCCATGAACAAAGATAACGAAAGCCCCTCCCAATTTGCTTGAACACCCTTAAAACACGCTTCCAATCCTCTTGAGGAAATATAAAAACGCTCATTTCAACGTTTTCAAACGGTGTACTGGTTTTAGCTGGAGATCAATTCATGATGATTTCATCCACAAAGATCCAAGCCGGATTTCCCTCCGCGGGATATTTTGCCGGAATGGGAACAAAGGGTTCGGCGACGATACGCAGATACCGCACAGCCCCCCCCTTTACAGGCACGTTGATGACGCGGCCGGCAGCCGCTTTGTCCGGCATTTCCAGGGCCGGCCGAACACTGCTGAGCAGCTGTGAAGCGGCCGAATCAGGCCCTCCCCATATTTCTATTTGCTAGGGCGGGTAGATATGCGCGCCGTATACCTGCTTCACGCTGATGCCCACGGAATCCACGCGCTGTGCACGGTCAAAATGGGCGGACACGATCATAGGCTGTCCATGAAACCCTATCCACCTGCCATCGGCATGATTTTCCCCGCCACTTGCCAAGTCGGAAAGAGAAAACGCGCCCCGCGCCTTATACCGCGAATCCGGTGGGCTGATCAGATACATTTGATCGGGATGTACTGTTGAGGGATAAAAGCTCCTGGATACTTCCCCACTGGAAAGCCACCCAGCTTTGTAGCCTTTCACCCGGACCGTTGCGGGATTCTTCAAGACCAACGGTTCGGAATATATCTTCGCGTGCATACTGTCCGGCTCGCTTCCATCGAGGGTATAACGTAGCTCCACCCCGTTTACGGGATGAGAAAGAATGACAGCTGATTCGCTGTCAAAAAATGTGCTGGCCGGCTTCACGATCGGGTCGTTCAACCGGATAAGGGTCTGGCCATCGTCCTGATAGCCCCTTTCGATGGTAATGTGTTTATATTGCTGCTGCAGCCGGTCGACCGCTTCACCACCGATGGGCGTATTCCAGACGTAAATACGCTTCAGCTTCGGCATATCCAAAAGAGAGGCAAGTCCTTTTTCCGTTAGGTTGGTACTGCTCAGGCTCACGGTCTGTAGGTTGGGAAGAGACGCCAAAACCTCACTCCAATGGTCGTCTGCCGGCGTACCATTCAACATCAGCTCGCGCAGGTTTTTGAAGCTCCCCAGCAAGTCACGGTCATTTTCGGTAACCGGCATCCCACTTAACGAGAGGGAAACCACCTGTGTGCCCACGGGTTCCAATTCCCTGAGTGACTTCCCGGTAAAAAAAGAAGCACCGAAAAACGCAACGGACAAAGCCGGGGACTCCTGTGCCAAAGGCTTAACCACACGATACGGGCTGTTCAGCCTGGCGATAACAGCTGCGTCGGCGGACGGAAACCCGTAGGTTTCCTCCAGCGGCGGACCGTACACTGCTGCGGCTAGCTGGCGGAGTGTATCGTCGGCTGCTAGCGCAGCAAGCCGGGTGTGAAAGTCGGCTCCCCCTGAAATCCAGGCTTCGATCAATGCCTGCTCTTCATCCGTCAGCTGGGGCTTACCCTTAGGTGGCATATGATGTTCATGATCCAGGTCAAGCAATAACCGCTGTACAAGAAGGCTCTCTTCCAGCGAACCGCCGACAAACGCGACGCCGCTATCCCCTCCTTTACGAAACCGACCTGTATCCGACAGCACCAGGCCTCCTTTTGCTTTGCTGATACTGTGGCAGCTCAGACATTTAGACTCCAAAATGGGGTACACCAGATCGTCGTACACTACCGCAGCCTCCATATCCAATCCCCCCTTATCCTTGCCACGCACCGGCTCAAACAGATAGTCTGCTCCATGCGTTAGTTCCGCCCCAAAGTGGCCGGTGGTTAACAGTATAAGTACGGAAACACCCAGCCCCACCTGAAAAAAGCGGGTCGGTTTACCTTCTGACGACCGCACCCGCCGACGATAACAGAGCAAGGCAGTCGACGAAAAGCTTAGCGCAACCCCCATCCATTTGTGCCACTGAAAACCGGGGCCTTCGTACCCGCCTTCCTTTGAAAGCACTAATCCTGCGACGGCTGTCACGGCGGCACTGGAAGCCGTGAGCAACAACAGCCCATAAAGGGTTGGGTTGGTCCATTGCTGTGCACCTTCCATTCGGCTTTCCAAAAATCCTAATAAGAAAGCAACTACCAGAAACACAATAGGAAAATGGAGCAACAGGGGGTGTGCGCGGCCCATCACCTGAAGCAGCGGGGGTATGTCAATGCGGGCTTCGAACAACAGAAAGAACACCATAAACACCTGACATCCGATCAGGATATTGAGCAGCGCCTTATGAAATAATCTCATTACTGTTTCCTACGCCAGTATGCCCTTTACTACGTTTCCGGCCACATCAGTAAGGCGGTAACGACGCCCAAGATGACGATAGGTCAGTTTCTCATGATCCAACCCCAACTGGTGGAGGATGGTCGCGTGCAGATCATGTACATGCACTGGGTCTTTGACAATGTTATAGCTGAATTCATCGGTTTCACCGTATACAATCCCCGGCTTGATGCCTCCTCCCGCCATCCAGATACTGAAGCAGCGGGGATGATGATCCCTGCCGTAATTATCAAACGCCAGCCTGCCCTGGCAATAACTGGTCCTGCCGAACTCGCCTCCCCATATCACCAATGTTTCATCCAACAGTCCCCGTTGTTTCAGATCTGTAATCAGAGCTGCCGACGCCTGATCGACATCCTTGGCCTGGGTAGCCATCTGGTTAGGCAGATTGTCATGCTGATCCCATCCCTGGTGATACAGCTGGACGAAGCGCACCCCATTTTCCGATAATTTTCGTGCCAACAGGCAGTTGGCGGCGTACGTTCCTGGTACCAGGCAGTCGGGTCCGTAGAGCTTCACGATATGATCGGGTTCCTTTGATAGGTCGGTCACTTCCGGTACGGAGGTTTGCATGCGATAAGCCATCTCATATTGCTGTACTTTCGCAGTGATTTCCGGATCACCGAACGTCTCAAACTGGAGCATGTTCAGCTCAGCCAACTTATCAAACAACTTACGCCGGCTCACCTTGTCGGTCCCCGGCGGATTACCAAGATACAACACGGGATCGGGTCCACCCATAAGCTGTACCCCCTGATGAACGGAGTCCAGAAATCCGTTGGTCCACAGTTTCGCATAAACCCCCTGTCCGTTTCCCTTCCCTTTGGAAACCAGCACACAGAACGCCGGAAGATTCTGATTTTCACTACCTAATCCGTAACTCAACCAGGCACCCATACTGGGCCGGTTTCCCTGCTGTGCACCGGTTTGAAAAAACGTGATCGCCGGGTCGTGATTAATGGCGTCTGTATGCATCGAGCGGATAATACATAGGTCGTCCACGATCTTCGCCATGTGCGGAAATGCCGAGCTCACCCATGCGCCGCTCTTGCCGTATTGAGCGAAATCATAATATGAACCCACTACGGGAAAGGTGGCCTGACCGGCGGTCATCCCCGTCAGCCGTTGATTGCCACGCACAGAGGCCGGTAGATCCTGCCCCATCATGTCGCGCAGCTTGGGCTTGCCGTCAAACGATTCCAGCTGGGAAACCCCGCCGCTCTGGAAAAGATAGATGACCCTTTTCGCCTTTGGAGCAAAGTGGGGAATCCCCGGAGCGGGGCCTTCGTCGTCAGTCCCCCGGCCCGAAAACAGGTCGGGTATCAACAACGACCCTAACGCCACGCTTCCGATTCCGACACTTAGCCGGGAAAGAAATTGCCTCCGGTTTTCGAACAGGCGGGCCTGTTCAATTTCCTTTTTTAGCATTCCGTCTTTCTTCATACGATTGTTATTTTTCGCCAACAGCCGGCATTGTACCGCTGCGCGTATTCATCCGTCACGTTATTCACGTCCGTGTAATCGTTTCCTCCAAATTGTAAAGTCCGTGAATGACCGCCATCAAGGCCGCCTGTTCAACGATATCCACCGTTTTATGTTGCGGTGCCTCGCCCACCTCCACAAATGCTTCGGCGTCTTCCGGTGCATCATGATAACGCTTGAGTTCTTCCGCGTAATACGATTCGAGCGATGCAAGCTCTTTTTCAGTGGCATCGCGACTTAAGATCTGCCGGAATGCCTGCGTAATCAACTCCCGCGGTGTTGCATCCGGCGATTGAAGGAGCAGGTTCCCTGCGAATACACGCGATGCCTCCAGGATAACCGGGTCATTCAACATAACCAATGCCTGCAAAGGAGTATTGGTCCGTTGCCGGGTTACTTCACACATGTCGCGGTTACTGGCGTCAAAAATCAGCATATTGGGCGGCGGCACTGTTAGTTTGATAAACACATACATGCCCCTACGATACAGACGCTCACCGTGATCCTGCACGTAATTGGACAATGCGCCTCTCCCTGAACTGGTTACCTCCCATATACCCTCCGGCTGATAGGGCTTTACGCTGGGCCCGCCTATTTCGGGGTTTAGCAGTCCGCTGCTGGCCAACGCCAAATCTCTGATAAATTCTGCTGGCAGCCGCAACCGCTTGGCGCGGGCCAGGTAGATATTCTCAGGGTCTACCTCCAAATGCTTCCGTGTTATTTTTGATGACTGGCGGTAGGTAGCGCTCATGACCAACTGCTTCATCAACCGTTTTACGTCCCATCCATTATCCCTGAAATCTGCTGCCAACCAGTCCAATAGTTCCGGGTGACTGGGTAATTCTCCCTGGTTTCCAAAATCCGCAACGGTAGCTACTAACCCGCGGCCAAAGACCATTGCCCATATCTGGTTAACAAACACCCGTGCTGTTAGCGGGTTCTCCTTGCTGAATGCCCACTGAGCCAATCCCAGCCGGTTTGGCGTATATTTTGTGCTATCAAAAGACAGGATGGATTCCGGTGTGCCGGGATACACACGTTCGGTTGGGGCGTCATATACCCCCCTGTCAAGGATATAGGTTGGCCGCACCTCCTCCATTTCTCCCATTACGGAAACGGAGACCGGCGTGGTGTCACCCGCTCTATTAATGAATTGGAGCATGCTGTCCACATCGGCCTGGGTGATGGTGAGCCGCGGCGTCTTCGATGGGCCTGAATTCACCAGCCCTTCCAGCCCCTTTTCACTCGAATTATTAAAAAAGGCATACAGTTGAAAATAATTCCTCTGGGTGAACGGGTCATACTTATGGTCATGGCACTGCGCACACTCCATAGTTATGCCAAGTATACCTTTACTGAACGTATTCGTTTTGTCTACGGCGTAGGCTACACGGTATTCTTCTTCGATCACGCCACCTTCTTCCGTGATTTTATGGTTCCTGTTGAATGCAGAAGCAAGCAGTTGTTCTTTTGTGGCGTTCGGAAGGATATCGCCGGCCAGCTGCCAGGTCACAAACCGATCATAGGGCATATTCTGGTTGAACGCATGGATCACCCAGTCACGCCAGGGCCACTGGGTGCGTATATCGTCATCCTGATAACCATACGAATCCGCATACCGGGCGAGATCCAGCCAATGCATGGCCATCCGTTCTCCATAAGCGGCAGATGCCAACAGACCATCGACGGCCCGCTCGTAAGCATCAGGTGCCTCATTGGCCAGGAACGATGCAAGCTGTTCCTCCGTGGGCGGCAGACCGGTCAGGTCCAAACTCACCCGCCGTAACAACCGTGCTTTATCCGCCTCGGGATTAGGCTTAAGACCTTTCCTTTCCATTTGTGCCTGTACGAAATAATCAATTTCATTCGTTGGCCAGGTATCATCGTCAACCTCCGGCACTTCCATCTTTTCCGGTGCTACAAATGCCCAATGCGGTTTGTACTCCGCGCCCTGCCGGATCCACCGCTCAATGAGCCGTACTTCATAATCTGTGAGTGTCAGATTGGAAGATACCGGTGGCATCTGTATCGTGGCATCGGTGCTGGTAATCCGTCGGTAAGCCTCGCTAAGTTCCGGGTGGCCCGGAACAATGGCATGTGCCCCTTCCGTCTCTTTCAATGCCTTGTAGGCCCCTTCTTCCGTATCCAGTCTCAAATCGGCCTCACGGGCATTTTTATCCGGACCATGGCAGGAAAAGCATTTGTCCGAAAGAACAGGACGGATATGGAAATTATAATCCACCACCCCCGGCAACGGCATGGACCCTCCCCATCCGGTGCTGCCGCGGCCCGTAAAAAAGTAGCCGCAAAGTATCGCAAGAGCTACTGCAACGGTAATACCAACAAGCCACTTTGACGAAATGCGGAGTCTCATAACGGTTTTATTTTGGTATCTTTTTCAAATTTAGTGATTTTTTGTTTCATTATCAGTTTTTTGCCACTACATGCAGTGTTCCCTTCATGATCCGCCAATGGCCCGGGAATGTGCATACAAACGGATAATCGCCCGGCTTTTCGGGAGCCGTGAATTCCAGTTGATAGGTTTGTCCGGCGCTTACGAGTGGAGTGTAGTACAGCACTTCTGGCAAGGATGGGATGAAATGCCTTTCGTAGCCGTCCGGAAGGCCCGCCATTCCATCGGCTGCCGTTCCAACTTTTTCCTCCGAACCCGGCTTCACAATCACGATGTTGTGAGCCATCTGATCATCGTTTTCAAAAACCAGTGAAACCGTCTTTCCTGCCGTTACGGTCAAAACGTCTTTGTCGAACATCATTTTACCGGGCAGCGCCCTCAGGGTCAGTTCGGAGGATACATCTCCCTTATCCGATTCCCGCATGTTCAATAAATCGCGGTACCGTTCTCGGAACTGTTCCACAGCAGGCACACCGGCCAGCGCGCGGAAGTCGTCCGCAGATAAGGGAGGCACCCCGTATTGCGCATAGGACGGATCATCCGTGATGAACCCGGGGACCTGCAATTCCGCAGCCGACGCCAGGGGCCTTAACAGCACATCAGCCTTTTTCGGCTCATCGGCCAGAAAGTTCCGGTCGTTCTTAAACATTTCCATCCAAACCGGTTTCAGGTGCTTAGACGCTTCAATCAAGGCGTAACCAATGTAGTCATCCACCGGCAACTCGGAGATGGCCAGCAGTGCCCGTACAGTTTCTTCATTTGGAAAATGGCTTAACGCCGCAACGACCTCCAACCTTACCCTCGGTGAAGGATCATTTACCATCTCCATCAGTCGATCCTGTGCATCGGGAATAGATTCCGACCAGTACCGCAGTACGCGGACCGCAGCCGCCCGTACCGGGGCCTTTTTACTTTTCAGCAATTGACCGAGCAATTCCTTTTCCGGTCGGTGAAACTGTTGGTATACCCATAGGCCTTCCAGGCGGTACTGGTCGTACTCCGGATCGTTGTTATCCAGCATTTCCAACCACTTTTTTACAGCCGGAATGACTTCTTCAGCCGGGAATTCGCGCAGCTGCATCCGCGTTCTGTAGCGGTGTCCGTCTTCATAGATTCTAAGTTGATCAACCAGTTCAGCGAGCTGCAACTGCGTAAGATCAGTTACCGGTAATATATCCTTTCCTTTGTATGTAATCCGCCAGATCCTGCCGCGGGAATGGTCGCGCTGCGGATCCCTGAAATTCTGCTCGCCGTGCTGGATGATCGGGTCGTACCAATCCAGTACATATAGCGCCCCATCCGGACCAAATTTCAGCCCTACCGGACGGAAATTCGGGTCGGTCGACTGTAAGAGCGGTTCCACTTCGTATCCTACAACGCCGCTCCCCTCCTCGCGTACCTGGTGTTGCCTGACCCCCTGAAAACCTATAAACGTATTGAACAGAACATTGCCCTGAGCACTTTCCGGAAACGCCCGGCTTGAAACCACAACCATCCCGCACGTCTTAGGTTTTGACGGAGACGTCAGAAAATCTTTCATACCCATATGCTTTTTGGGATAATCAATGGCAACGGTTAACGGGGGTGCAAAATAGTTCATACCGGTAGACACATCGGCAATCAAATGCGTGCCATCCCGCATAAATACACTGCCCCAGGGATTGGCGTAGGGATAAGAAATATATTCATCCAGTTTCATGGTACGCGGATCAAACCTCCACGTACTTCCATATGCACTGCGTCTTGGCCCGTACGGTGTCTCTATCTGGGAGTGCAGGAACGTGCCGGTATGCATGTACAGCGCTCCATCCGGGCCCCAGGTATAGGTATTCAGGGTATGGTGTGAATCCTCGGTACCAAAACCGCTCAAAAGTGTCTTTCGCTCGTCCGCACGGCCGTCGCCGTCGGTATCACGCAGGAAAATCATATCGGGAGCCTGGGTTACATAAACGCCACTGTCTCCCAGCTCAAACCCCAACGGAAGATAAAGGCTGTCTGCAAAAACAGTATGTTTGTCGGCGCTGCCATCGTGGTCCGTGTCTTCCAGCACAACAATACGGTCGTTGGGCGGATTTCCCGGGAAATAATGCGGATAGGCCGGCATGGTGGCTACCCACAATCTGCCTTTGGGATCAAAGGTCAGCGCTACGGGGTTAGCAACCGGAAAGTCCAATTCGGAAGCAAACAAGTTGATCTCGTACCCATCCGCCAGGAGAAACTGAGATTTTGCTTTTTCCAGGGCGCTGCGTTCGGCATCGGTGTCCATGCGTTCGGCAGACGGACGATTGAACCGGGTGATGGCCCGTGCTGTTTCCAGATCAACGGGGGCATCTTTCTCACTGCCGGCCCATACCAGCGTATCCAGCCTTCCCACCAGGTGATCGATTTCTGCCAGCTCCGCGGGAAGCTGCTCACCTCCGGCCCACTCTCTTCGTCTTCCGTAAATGTATTCGCCATTCTGGGCCTTAAACCGATAAAAGAAGTGCCGGTTTTTAACCTTTACCAACTCGTTCAGATGCACCGTATGCGGACGGTCGTCCCATGTTGTCACGGGCAAGCCCAACGCGGAGGCCATCATCTCGCTGACCTGCCGATAGCCATAAGCGTTGAGGTGAATACCATTGGTCGTCAATGGCCTATCAGTACGTTCCATCAGTTTCCGCGTAGGCTCGTATAAGTCAATAAACGAAATGTTCTGTTGGCGCGCCACTTCACGCATGCCCCGCGTATACGCCTTAAGATTTTGGTTATGTCCGCTCGGTTCCGGCAAGAGACCGCCCATTTTCTCGTGGGCGATAGGTGATACCAGAATCACTTCGGGTGTGTCGATTCCATTGTATCGTTGGTGCTGCAAATGATCGATAAACGCCCGAAGATCCCGTTTGAAGTTTTCCAGGCTGTCTTTCCCTTTGAAAGACTCATTGAGCCCGAAACACACGAAGATGACATCCGCTTCCTGTTGCGTCAGGTGTTCGTCCAGTGTGCCGAAGTTCAGAGGCCGGGGCCGAAGATTCACCTCATCCGCGCTCCAGGCCAGGTTCCGCATCCGGATGCGGTGTTGCGGAAAACTCAGGTGCAGCAATGTTTCAAAGTAGGTATGTTCCTGTAGTCCAACGCCGAACGAGTTGCCAATAACCACGACGCGGCTATCTGCCTTCGGACGAAAAGGGGAAACAACATCGGGCTGATTACATGCCGATACAAATAAAAGCAATGCCAACGCGACAACAACAAATGGTTTATGGGCCATAGGAATAACTGGTAATGGATGCACAATAGTAAAAAAATCCTACCAATTGTCGCGGGAAAGCATCATGTACTGTCCTGCAATGAGTGCCGAGTCTGCATCCATGGTGGCGGCGAGGGGCACTCTCAGCTGTTCCATAGCAACTTGGTACAGAGCTTGATGTCCAGCCCCTGAGACCAGATAAACAGGCATATGGAGCGGGATGTCTCTCAGTTCATAACCGATAAGCAGCCCGCTCAGGTAATAAAAATTTGCGGTCTTGGGTACGTCTTTCAGTAATTGGTTGGTACGAACATGAAAGGCGGAATGCAACAATCCGAATGTACTGCCCGTCTCTACGCCTTTGCGGAAATAAACCCGATTGGCCGGTGCATCAAAATCACCGCCTTTCTCCACAGAGGTAGCAAGAACGCTGTGTTCAGAGAGCAATTTAAAAAATTCGCCTGTCATATGTGTGTTGAAACGGATTATCTTCCCCTGCCTGATAACAGCATGCTTGGCGTGCGTACCGGGCAATAGTACCAGCTGTTCGCCGGAGGTTTCCGCGAGCAATGACGAACAGCCGAGAATTTTCGTTTCTTCCCCCCGCATCACGTCATCTCCCGTCGTTATGCCGGAAATAATGATCGTGGGGTTCATGGTCCCCTCCACCTGCAGTCGCTCAACGAACATGTCGCGGCCGTCAGTATGGATGGGCAATGGTTGATAAGGAAGCTCTTTCATTCCGATGGAGGAAGAAGCCATCCCCGACAGAACGACGGGAATTCCGGCTAGCGACTGCCCGTACTCCCCCGCCAGTTGCTTTATCCGTTTCTGTAGGATTGTTGCGTAAAAAGTAAACCTTTCCGCTGTTCTACCCGAAGCTGCCCACCGTTGGTACGTGTCGGCTATTCCTCCCGCATGCGTCGTTTCGGCTAGGATATGAAGGTCAGAAGAACGTACCAACCTGAGTCGGAAGGTACTTGTTCCCCAGTCACAACTTAAAAACGTACGCATCGCCTACCACTCTGCTACACTGCCGTCCTCGTGACGCCAAACAGGGTTCTGCCATTGATGCCCTCCCGCCGCCATTTTCCGCACGTGGTCTTCATCGATGGATATTCCCAGGCCGGGACCTTCCGGGATGTTGACGTAGCCATCCCGATATTGGAACACGGTTTTATCTTCCAAGTAATCGAGCAAATCGCTCCCCTGGTTGTAATGAATGCCCAGACTTTGCTCCTGAATAAACGCATTGTGGCACGTTGCATCCACCTGCAGACATGCAGCCAGGGCGATAGGCCCCAGCGGGCAATGCGGAGCGGCCGCCACGTCAAACGCCTCCGCCATGGAAATGATTTTTTTACATTCGGTAATGCCTCCCGCGTGGGAAAGGTCGGGCTGGATAATGTCGGCATAGCCTGCCTGCAGCAGGGCCTTATACTGCCATTTCGAGAACATCCGCTCGCCCGTAGCAATGGGTATGGCTACATGGCGGGCGATCTCCCGCAAATCTTCATTATTTTCAGGGAGTACCGGCTCCTCGATGAACATAGGGCGATAGGGTTCCAGCTCTTTGGCTAATATCTTGGCCATGGGTTTATGTACCCGCCCATGAAAATCGATTCCGACACCGAACTCCGCTCCTACCGCTTCGCGGATAGCGGCAATCCTGCTGACCGCTTCGTCAATCTTAGCATAGCTATCCACATATTGCAGTTCCTCGGTCGCATTCATCTTTACAGCCAGAAACCCGCTGTCTGCCATTTGCTTGGCGGCCCGACCGACATCCGAAGGCCGATCGCCGCCGATCCAGGAGTATACCTTCATTTTCTCCCTGGCCTTGCCACCCAATAGCTGATGAATGGGGGCATTATAATATTTTCCCTTAATATCCCACAAGGCTTGGTCAATGCCAGCAATGGCACTCATCAGAATGGGACCACCCCGATAAAAGCCAGCCCGGTACATGACGTTCCAATGATCTTCAATCGGCAGCGGATCTTTCCCTACGAGGTACGTCATCAGCTCTTCTACCGCGGCCTTCACGGTAGCAGCTTTGCCTTCGATCACCGGTTCGCCCCAGCCTACCAGTCCCTCATCTGTTTCGATCTTCAGAAACAGCCATCGAGGGGGAACCAGAAACAGTTCATAGGATTTGATTTTCATTGCTAAGGAGTTAACGTTGGTCAGTGATGGCGGCAATAAACTGTCGCGCCTTTTCGGTGATAGTTTCAAGCGATTGCTCTGTTATCGGCTGCTTGGCATTGACCAGCGCGCTTCCGATACCGAATCCCACAGCGCCGGCATCGTGATAATCTTTGATGTTCTGTGGCGTGATACCGCCTGTGGGTAACAGCGGAATTTGGGGCAACGGACCTGCCAGCTCGCGTATGTACCCGGGCGATGTGGCGGGGAACACCTTAATCAGGTCGCCCCCCCACTTGAAAGCTGTGAAAATTTCAGTCGGGGTATACGCTCCCGGAATGCATGCTACCCCCAACTTTTTGGCGGTGTCGATCACATCCCGGTCAACAACCGGCGAGAGGACAAATCGGGCTCCGGCATCCGCGGCGGCAGTTGTCATTTCAGCATCCAGCACGGTACCAGCCCCGATCACCATCCGGTCCCCAAACACTTGGGACACCCGCCGGATGACGTTCAGCGGATCCTCGGAGTTCATTGTAATCTCCAGGATACGGACCCCACCGGTATAAAGCGCCTGTGCAACTTCCAACACCTGCGATGGAGGGAGCCCCCGTACAATTGCTACAATCTTATGTTCCTTAATTCCAGCCAATGCAGACATAGCAGCTCTGTTAGTCTTCACCAAATAATTTGTGCAATTCGGTTTGAACAAACGGTTCCGTGCGGTCGCCGAATCTGGACCGGATGGCGCCCAGGTCCTCCGGCAGCACCTTATCGCCCGTATTGTTTCCCCACGCGTTGCGGATATAACTCAATAGTTCCGCAAGGTCCGCGTCGTCAATTGCCGGGTTATGGGCAATGCCCGGCATCTCTCCGCTTACTTCCGGTGTCTTATACGTATGGCCTGCCACATCAACCGGCCCGGTGAGGCCATATAATACCAACGACATCAGACGGTCTTTATCGCCTTTTACCCACTCCGACCCCGCTAATGGCGGCGCGATAGGAGACACACCCCGCCCGTCTTCGCCATGGCAGGGCTGACAAGCGTTCTGGAAGAGGGCCACGCCTTTGG
>Ga0164243_10001366_pt1 | contig 41416 bp, 41 predicted proteins | sample OricompcompostOP_FD_108781 | JGI IMG/M metagenome (GOLD analysis project Ga0164243, IMG submission 108781) | Organic Plus compost microbial communities from Emeryville, California, USA - Original compost - Organic plus compost (OP) | ecosystem: Engineered > Solid waste > Mixed feedstock >... | reverse complement strand
GGCCTTTCCGCTCGACTTGCATGTATTAGGCACGCCGCCAGCGTTCATCCTGAGCCAGGATCAAACTCTCCAAAAAAGAATTTGTATCTGTTTAGCTCAGTAATAATTTACTGACTTAATTGAAATACAATTCATATAAATATGAATTGACGTTGATTTGCACTATTAGATTTTTAAGGCGCATTTCAGAGACACTTAAACATAGACCTCAGAAAGTACTCATCCAATGTTACGCCATTTCAACACTAGTGTCAAGAATAAAAACGACTATTAATGCTGTATTTTTTGTAACAGCCTTTTAGGCATTATTTTCGGACTCAGAAGCTTCCTCAGCCTCTTCTTCCTCTACGGGTGCTTTATCAACAAGGGCAAGCGATACGACCTCATCTTTGTCATTTAGACGCATGATACGCACACCTTGTGTTGCACGTCCAAGTTCCGGAATATCCTTTAGACCTAAGCGAATGGTTTGGCCTTGGCCTGAAATAATAATCACTTCCTGTTCGTCATTTTCTGCTAAGCTCTTCACTCCGACCAAGCGACCTGTTTTTGTGTTCACTACTGCCGAACGGATACCAACGCCGCCGCGAGCATGTGGTGTGAATTGTGAAACTTTTGTTCGTTTACCGTAACCATACTGGCTGATTACAAAGATACTCGAACCCTCCTGAACAACATCCATACCAATTACGCAGTCGTCCGTGCGTAAACGAATTCCGCGTACACCGCGTGAGGCACGGCCCATTGGACGTACATCTTTTTCATGGAAACGAATTGCCTGGCCATGAAGTGTAGAAATTACTACTTCATTATTTCCGTCAGTTATCTGGATCCATTTGAGCTCATCGCCTTCATCCAAGTTAATAGTGATTAGACCATTACTACGAACATTTTTGTATTGTTCGAATGGGGTCTTCTTCACAACGCCACGCTTGGTACACATGAATAAGTTACCGCCATCAGCCTGTTTACTCACATTAATAACAGAACTTACAGTTTCTTCCGGCTGAAGTTGTAGTAGATTAACCAACGCTATGCCCTTTGCACTCAAGTTAGCAGCGGGCACCTCATAAGTCTTCAAACGGAACACTCTACCCTTGTTAGTAAAGAATAGTAGGTAATCGTGCGTTGAAGCATTTACAACGTGATCAATAACATCTTCTTCACGTGTTGCCATACCTCGACGACCTTTACCTCCACGGTTTTGGCGCTTGTAATCAGCTATTGGGCTGCGTTTAATATAGTTATTTGCAGTAAGAGTTACTACGACCTGCTCGTCTGGTATAAGATCTTCATCGCTCATGCGACCAAGTTCCTGCGGTACAATTTGCGTACGCCGCTCATCACCAAACTGCTTCTTCATCTCAAGCAATTCTTTCTTCACAATCTTCAGAATCTCTTTTTCGTCTGCCAAGATACCTTCAAGTTTTGTGATCAGTGCAAGCAACTCAGCAAGTTCATCTTCAATCTTCTGACGCTCCAACCCTGCAAGTGTACGAAGTTGCATCGCTAGGATAGCTTTGGCCTGAATCTCACTGAGATTAAACTTCTCAATGAGGTTGGCCTGAGCCTCTTCTGTAGTCTGTGACGCACGTATAGTCGCTATAACCTCATCAATATGATCAAGAGCTATCTTGAGTCCTTCTAGGATATGTGCACGTTCCTTGGCTTTTCTAAGCTCAAACTCAGTCCGACGACGAATAACCACCTGACGGTGCTTGATGTATTCTTGCAGCACGTCCTGTAGACCAAGAATGCGAGGCTGAATGCCGTCAACCAAAGCAAGCATATTGTAGTGGAAGGTCATTTGCAGCGGCGTTAGCTTGTAAAGCTGATTCAATATCTTCTTTGGATATGCGTCCTTCTTGAGGTCGATCACGATACGTACGGTGCCGCGTGAACTCTCATCGCGTAGATCAGAGATGCCAGCAACCTTCTTTTCTTTAACAAGATCAGCAATCTTTAAGATCAGGCTCTCTTTATTAAGTGCGTATGGAATCTCAGATATTATGATCTGTGACTTACCCTTTTTTGTTTCTTCGGTACTCGCAACACCACGAACCACTACGCCGCCCTTACCGGTAGCAAGTGCAGTGCGGATGGAGTCACGCCCAAAGACAATACCACCGGTTGGGAAGTCCGGGCCCTTTACGAATTCAAGTAAGTCATCAAGTGTAGAGTCAGGCTTATCAATGAGACAAACAGTAGCATCAATAATCTCACTCACATTGTGTGGCGGAATATTAGTCGCCATACCAACAGCGATACCCATCTGTCCATTTAGAAGTAAGTTTGGCAGCTTCGCTGGCAATACTTCTGGTTCTTGTTCGGAACCATCATAGTTATCACGGAATGGTACCGTCTCTTTATCAATATCATCAAGCAGTACCTGGCCGGCTTTTGCCATACGAGCCTCAGTATAGCGCTGTGCTGCAGGCGGATCACCATCAAGCGAACCAAAGTTACCCTGTCCATCAACCAGCAAATACCGCGTAGACCAATCCTGGGCTAAGCGCACCATAGAGTCATAAATAGATGCATCGCCATGTGGGTGATATTTACCCATGACATCACCGGTGATACGAGCACTTTTTACAAACTTAGAACCTGGCTTCCAGTTATTCTTGTCCATTGAGTATAAAATACGACGATGCACCGGCTTTAGGCCGTCACGTACATCAGGAAGCGCACGGGATACGATTACGCTCATAGAATAGCGAAGATAGCTGTCTTCCATGACATCTTCAACCGTGCGAAGTTCTACAGTCTTAGAATGGTCAGAACCGCCCAGTATTTCTAGTACTGGCTGATTCTCCATGCGGTCTTCATCTTGTACATTCTCTTGTGGTGTTTGATCGTCCATAGTTCTACCTTAAATATCCAAATCTTTAACAAATTTTGCATGGGTCTGAATAAAGTTCTTGCGCAGCTCTACCTCTGTACCCATCAGCTTATTGAAAATGGCGTCAGCTTTTTCGGCGTCTTCCAAACGCACCTGTACAAGTACACGGTTTTCAGGATTCATAGTCGTTTCCCAAAGCTGTTCAGCATCCATTTCACCAAGACCCTTGTAACGTTGAAGCATACTGATGCCTGCTTGTTTATTGCGATCATCCTTAGGATTTATCACAGTACCACGCGCCTTGCGCTCTTCTATGAGTTTATCAATAATCGCATCACGCTCTTCATCGCTGTATGCATAGTATTTCTTTGTACCTGCTCGCAACAAGTAGAGTGGTGGTTTTGCAAGATAGAGGTGTCCACCATCAATCACAGGCTTCATATGGCGGAAAAAGAATGTCATAAGTAGAGTTGCAATGTGGCTACCGTCAACATCAGCATCGGTCATGATAACAATACGATGGTAGCGAAGACCGTCCATACTGAACTGTTCCTCAATACCAACACCAAGAGCTTTAATAAGTGTCACGATTTCGTTATTACCAAGCATTTTGTCCAGACGCGCACGCTCTACGTTCAATACTTTACCGCGAAGTGGCAAGATTGCCTGGGTTTTACTATCGCGTCCAGACTTGGCTGAACCGCCCGCAGAATCTCCCTCTACAATATAGAGCTCCGAATCTGCAGGATTACGACTTGAGCAGTCAGAAAGCTTACCAGGTAACCCTGAGCCTTCTAGTACGCCCTTGCGTATAATATTCTCACGGGCTGCACGGGCTGCCTTGCGTGCACGGGCTGCCAAAAGCGCCTTGCCAACAACCTTTTTAGCAATTGCAGGATGTTCTTCAAGGTAGTAAGAGAGGTATTCATTCGTAACCTGCTCTACGTAGCCGCGGATTTCTGGGTTACCAAGCTTATTCTTAGTCTGGCCTTCAAACTGTGGGTCAGGCAATTTTACTAAAATGACACAAGTCAAACCTTCACGACAGTCTTCGCCAGTAAGGTTTTCTTCTTTTTCTTTAATGAGACCGTTTTTGCGGGCATAATCATTAATCACACGTGTTAGAGCTGAACGAAAGCCGGTTAGATGCGTACCACCGTCGGGGTTCAAGACATTGTTAGCAAACGCTTTAATCGTTTCATTAAACCCATCAGTATACTGCGCGGCAATCTCTACCTGAACATCTTCAACCTGCTTATCAACATAAAAGACATCGTCATCAACCACATCCTTGCCAACATTAAGGTGCTTAACGTACGATTTAATACCGCCCTCAAAATAAAAACCGTATCTTTTGCCATTAACCTCATCTTTAAGCGAAGTTCTTATACCTTTTGTGAGATATGCTGCGTGGCGAAGTCGATCAAGAATAGTCTCATAGTTAAACTTGGTGGTTTCAAAAATAGTCCCATCGGGATAAAACGTAATCTCTGTACCGGTACGATCGGTCTTGCCGACTACTTTGAGATCGCCCTGGGGTACACCAGTTTCATAATGTTGCTCGTGGATCTTGCCGTTAAGATATACGCGTACAGATAATTTGCTAGAAAGCGCGTTTACTACACTAGAACCTACACCGTGCAAACCACCAGATACTTTATAGCCGCCGCCGCCAAACTTACCGCCGGCGTGCAGAACAGTCAACACAGTTTCTACGGTGCTTTTACCCGTTTTAGGGTGAATATCTACCGGAATACCACGACCATTATCAGTCACACGGATACCGTTGTCTTCAAGCATCTCAACATGCACTTCAGTCGCATGTCCGGCCAACGCCTCGTCAATACCGTTATCTACGATTTCCCATACTAAGTGATGAAGCCCCTCGACCCCAGTACCTCCGATATACATACCCGGGCGTTTACGTACTGGCTCGAGGCCTTCAAGAACCTGAATCTGATCAGCTTTATAATCTTGTTTTTGGTTTGCCACGTTAAAAATAACCCTCGCTTTTGTATTTAGTTATACAACCCACTACTTACTAAGTAATTATACCTTGTTACGGCGTTTCGAGCAACTTTAGCGCTGATTTTGAGGTGTTTCAGTATCTGCAGGTTTCAAGTTGCCTTCACGGTCGATATATATAGTGTCCTGATCCTGTTGCGTAGTCACAGTAGACTGGGAAGCCTGAGGCTTCTTATCTCGTAAGCTTAATTCACCGCTCGTTGGTTTTGGGGGCGTTACATGCGGCTTTCCGGTAGCCTCTGATTGAAACGCACCATCCTTATTAACTGAAGTTGGATTTTGCTGGAACGACGAGCGTGAACCGAACGACCCTGCTGAGACAGGCTTATACGCACCGGGCTTTTGTCGTTTAGACATCCACTCATCCAAGAATGAGCCAGTGCCCGTAGGCTTTGGAGAAGTGACTGGCCGAGCTGCCGAATTCGTAGCGCTGGATGGAGGTGAAGCATTAGCTCCAAATGGTGAGTTTCCCGCCCCACCAAATGAAGGTCGTGATGCAGATGATGAGAATGAAGGGGCCGGCGGAGCTTGTGTCTTAAGCCGTTCAAATATCGTCTTCTCTACCTTAGCCTTTGGTTGGCCATACTTAGCCGCCGATAACTGCTTTAAAGCATCGGCTAACTTAGGGTTCGATGACCCCAGTGGTGGCAACGTTGCCATACTAAATGGCTGAGTAGGCACACCATTTACAAGTGTACGGACTACGGTGTTATGGTTTGGTACTCTTAAAAGATCGTCGCCATCAAATTGCGGCTGGAAATAACGGGACAGAGCATCGACATCGTTTTGGCCAATACGGAATGATACAACAGTACCCATATTACCGAATACAGCATCACGGATTTCTTCAGTAAGTTGTGTCGTAAACTGATTCGCCACAATAAGGTTCAGATGATATTTTCGAGCTTCAGACATGATGGTTGCAAATGAATCAGTCGAAAAGTTCTGGAACTCATCTACGTAAAGCGCGAAGTCTCGGCGCTCACTTTCCGGAATATTAGCCCGGCTCATAGCTGCTGCCTGAAATTTCATCACGAACACCATACCAAGCAGCTTGGAATTTAGTTCTCCGGTACGGCCCTTACTAAGATTGACAAGCAATATCTTACCTTCATCCATAATCTCACGTAAGTTAAACGAACTTTTGGTTTGACCAATAATATTGCGCATCATCTCGTTAGACAAGAAGGCACCGAATTTACTCACAAACCAGCTGGTTACTTCACCGAATTCATTTGAACGCTGGCTGGCTGGCATCTCTTTCTCCCAAAACTCACGCACATTCAAGTCAGTTACATGTTGCAATTTTTGCTTCACATACTGCGGATCACGAAAGAGTTTTGGTATATCTATAAATGTACCTCCTGCTGGATCAGCCATAATAGCAAGGGCAGCATTCCTAAACAAATGCTCGTACCGCGGGCCCATAATACCCTGGTGTTGGGGGTCGTACAGCTTATATAGCATATTTAAGGCTTCTTGAACCAAGAAATCTTTTTGATCTGGCGTATCGAATTCAAATAAATTCAAGCCCATTGGATAATCAGTATCAGACGGGCAAAAATAAATAACATCCTCAGTACGCTCTTTGGGCACCATCGAAAGCAAGGTTTCAGCAGTATCTCCGTGCGGGTCCACAAACGCAAAGCCGTTACCACTTAGCATATCTTGTAAAGCAAGGTTTTCGAGGAACGTCGACTTACCCGTACCGGTCTGACCCACTGCATACATATGCCGCTGTCGATCACCCAAAGATAGATATACCGGCTTTTTTACTCCTCGAAATACGTTATAACCCAATAACAATCCTTCTGTCGGCATATTACGAGGGCCATCAACCTGCTTTGAATCTTGGCGCTCAAGCTGTGAAGTCGGCGTGCTTTGTTGATCTGGGAAATGAAATAACGTCGCTAGCTCAACTGCGTTGAGGATATTTTTATTTTTATTTCTTGGGAAGAGTCGCAATATATAATCCGATACAAGACTGGCAGGATCAGTCGTAGCAGTAAACTTAAACCCGTTCTTCCCTGGCGCATCAAACAACGAAAAACTGGCAACTATATTACTAAGAAGTGCCTGAGCACGTTGATTTACATTAGATGAAACTACTACCCTAATCAAAACTTCATAACCCGGAGAACGCGTTTTGTCATGGATTGCATCAACTATTGATTGGTCAAGGCTCGATAACTCTTTTCCTCCCTTGTCGCCATCCTTACCTTCCGGTGGCTTAGCAAGTGCTGTAAACATTTCTTTTGCAAGTGAACCAGAGTTCTCTAAAAATGAATTCTTTTTGTCGGTACCTTTTTTCTTCTTATCAGCAAGTTCATTTGCCTTTTTACGCCAGCTAGGATCCGCTGGACGCATTAATATCTGAATTGCAGCCCCGTCATGTTCTTCAAGTCCGCCAAGTGCATTTAGAAGTGCCTGTATCGTATCCCTTTTAATATCCTGATAAGTCGCAATCGGATATGCAAAGAATTCTTTTAAGTCCAGTTCGCCACCAGCAACGCCACTTAATTTGCCTACTTCGCTAAATATATTATGCTCAGGCACTTCCTCCAGACGTGCAGAGGGGTACGCACTTACTACCGCCTGCTTTACCATCTCAGCTAATGGTAACGGCACTGCTGCAAAGAAATTTACTGAACCATGTGAGCCGATAATCTCGAAAGCGAAATGCCGCTGCCCATATTTCTTTGAATTACTACTTTTTTCAACAGTGCTGGAAATAATATTATAAACAATCTGGGCTTTTGAGATATTTTCGTCCACCACATCACGGACATCACGCCCACCTACCTCCAAGTCATCACTTGAAGGAGGTAAATAGATCATAAGTGGCACCATTTTTAAACCACGCTCCACATTCTTCGCCGCCTGAGCTTGTTGGCCATTACGGACATACAACATGACACCGATTGTGCCACCCACCAACAATAAAATGAGCACTATAAGAACAATCACTACTTAGCCCTTTTCACTCGATTGTTTTATATCATGGCCATATCTGCTGGAAATGTACTGCGCCTTTAGTTTTGCAAAGTCCCGACTTAGTACCCGAGGGTCAGCCACAGAGTTTTTAATCGTAGTGTCAACTTGAGCAATCCAGGCTGGGTCAATGATATCAGAGTCTTGCGCGATCGGCGCAGGTCGTTGAGGTGATTGTTGAGTTGAGATATCCTGCTGAGGTATTGCAGGCTGAGAGGCCTGCGGAACTGGCACAGCCTGAATGGGATCCGGGTTATTATCGGCTACAGGCTGCGGCAAACTGCCATGCTGATATTGTTGATTAGCATCCATATCTATATAGTATAGTCCTCCACAAGAGAACGCACAATTACTACCTTATATTGTAACTAATGATTGGCCTGGGTAAAAACCCGCCCAAAATATAGGTAGAGTAGTATAAACAAACCAGATGTTAATAGTACGTCCTTGAGCGTTAACTGTCCAATAGACTGCAGCACCAGGAGAAATACCGGTAAACTAGCTATAGCAAGTGCTGTACGACTTACGCGCCTTGTGCTCCACTGTATTATTCTTAACCTATTGAATACTATGCCTGCGAGCGCTAAAAAGCTGTAGCAAAACCCATAGAGCAGCATAAAAAAACCTATAAATACAGCAGGAGGCAGGTGTTCGGGGCTGGTCATCAATAGCATAACAACTAAACCAGCTGTCGTTGCAATTCCTAAAATGATTGTCCTATGCGCCATGTACCCTGATTGTACTTGTGTTTTATAAAAAAACAAAAACCGTCAAATTGACGGTTAGCTTTTAATAAAATTCTTAGGCGCCAAAGACAGCAAATCCGCTCACAAAAAATAAACTATAGTAGCGCTTGCTGTCTATTGGCTTGACTGACCGCTCCTGCGACCTTGCGGTCACAAAGAGCGTTAGCAAAACTTTTGGTTTTGAATTGTTAAAGTAAGTTTTTGTTTTTGTTCTTACTACCTCCCATACTAGCACGGAAGCCTTATTTTGTCAATACGTTTATGCTTTTTCGGGGCAAAATTCTTATGATTTTATATATACTCAGTAAAGATTTATACACAGGTATTTTTTACATTAAGCATAATTAGTATTGACATAGAAAATGGTAATTTATAAGATATGAATAGCACTTGAATAAAAAAAGTGCTCAAAAACAAAAACGATTCAAAACAACGGCTTCTCGCAGGCCGTTGTTTTCTTTTTGAGAGATATTACATTTTCCCTTGCGTTTGATTAAGTACTGGTTAATCAAACGATTTTTTAAGACTTTTATAATGCATTTTGTGCTGATCATACGCAGCGTATGGGATCAGAATGGTTCATAGATATTGAATGCTATTTATCAAACGGCTTCATGGAATTACAACTATTGACTGTGCCTCCAAAGCAGCAAATGAGTCCAAGAGTCGTCTCCGCAATTCCCTTGCTAGCAGTATGTTCAACCTGCCTTGCAAAAGAATCGCAATCAGTTTGGTCCCTGCTGGCATATCTAAAGAGAGTACAGTCTTGATATAACTCTTACCGTAGCAGTCTGGCTGTATCCCAACAAATACTCCTGCCTAGCAGCGGTGAGACGGTTTGTATAGATGAAATTTGCTTAGATGGTATTATCCGGCTAGTTATAGGTGTTACTGACAAGCTTTAGCAAAAAGACAAGTAAACCTCTTTTGTTTTTCATTCCGACCAGCAACCTTAAGTAAGTACGCCTGGAATATTCAACTTACCCCAATTGACGCGCTACCGGTACTTCTGCAGCTTCACCCTCTTGCTAACCTGCTAGTAAGCTACCTAAAGGAGGGAGTAAAGAATATCAGCTAGTCCTTAATCTGATAATATACCAACAACCACCATCAACTTAGGCCTATAGCATACATATCTATACGTTCCTGTTGGTAAGATAAGACATGAACATCTCCCTTCCTCAAATACAAAACCTGAAATAACCGAGCAGAGCAGAAAGCGAGTCAGTAGCACTCAAAAGATCTAAAAACACCGGTACAAAAACAAAAAACTTGATACGAGCATGAACAATAAAGATATAAAAGGCGTGCACGCGTCACCGAATACGCCAACAGTCCTTAAACAACACCATCGTGAAAACTTAATGTATCAGCTAGAAAGCTATATAGTGAACAATAGAAGTTGTCCGTACTTTTTTACTAACATGGCCCACGAAACACATAAAGTATATGCTAGGCATATTAATAAAATCCCTGCAATTACCAAATTCTTAATTACAATGTCGACACGTAATGTTTGACCTCTGTTATCTAATCTGTTAAAATGCTTACATAGTCTAACTTTAGAAAAAGGAGTGCTTAATATCAGTAATAGAACACGCCTGAACCACCAGATTCAGGCACCGCAGCTACGAGTCATTGACGAGGACGGTGCGCAACTGGGTATTTTCAGCAAGCAAGAAGCTTTACGCATGGCCGAAGAGCAGGAACTTGACCTTGTAGAAATTTCACCAAATGCCAAACCGCCTGTTGCAAAGATTGTTGATTGGGGTAAATTCAACTACCAACGTACTAAGCAACAACAAAAGAACAAGCGCAATACAAAAGCTGCCGAACTCAAGCAAATGAGACTTGGACTTAAGATTAGCGACCATGATTTAGGTGTCAAGATGCGGAAAGTTACTGGTTTTCTAGAGGATGGACACAAAGTAAAAATCGCTGTCTTTTATCGCGGCCGTGAAATGGCACACAAAGACCTTGGTTTTAAGCTTGCTGAAAGAATCATTACCGATTTCGGTGATGCGGCCATCGTCGAACAAGCACCCCAGTTAGCAGGAAAGCAATTAAGTTTTGTACTAAGGAGCAACAACCATGCCAAAACTAAAGACGCATAGCGGCACCAAAGACCGCGTTAAATTAACTAAGAATGGCAAAGCACGCGTCCGCCATTCACATAGCAGCCACTTTTTGCAAAAGAAGAGCGGTTCACGCAAGCGAACATTCGCTGGCCTACAGAACCTTGAAGGTAAAGCTGCGAAGAATATTAAGTTGAACCTAGGAGCCTAAGAGAAGATGCGAGTCAAACGAGGTGTAACCACCCATAAGAAACACCAGAAAATTCGAAAAGCCACTAAGGGTATGACCCGTGGCAACCGTTCAAGTATTAAGCGCGGCAAGCAGGCCGTAACCAAGGCATTACAATACGCATATCGTGACCGCCGTAATCGTAAGCGAACTTTCCGTCAACTATGGAATGCTCGCATCAATGCTGCAGCGCGCGAGAATGGCACAACTTACAGTCGCCTTATTGCCGGCCTCAAGAAAGCCAACATCGCCCTTGATCGCAAGATCCTAGCAGAACTTGCAGTAAACGAGCCTAAAGCTTTCGCAGCGGTTGTAAAAGACGCAAAGTAAATTTCCACGGCTTTTCCTTGTATGAAAAACCTCTCCAATAAGGAGAGGTTTTTCATATTTGCCAGAGCTGTCTATAAGCCGGGTTTTGTAGAGGTTTTACACTCTGCTGATCATCTATCTAGCCTCGCTGTTGCCAGTAAGGTCAAGCGGATCTTATGATATACCCTGGCGGGAACCACGACTTTATAAAGTCGTTTAAGGATACATCTCCTTGCAGCAGGTAGGGTTTACCTTCTCCCGATGTCACCATAAGGAGCTGTGGGCTTTTACCCCCCTCGTTTCACCCTTACCACATACATATGTGGCGGTTTCGTTTCTGTGGCACTTTCCCTAGGATCACTCCCGGTTGCCGTTAGCAACTACCATTCCCTATGCTGCCCGGACTTTCCTCCTGCATATGCAGGCGATCAGCCAACAGCCTAGCCCTCTTATTATATCACCGCTGGACCTTCTTCGTTTTTCTTAAGTTCAAGGTCGAGCGCATCATTCACCGCCGCATCAGCCTCTTTATTAAGTGCTCGCGGCACATGCACAAATGTCACTTTTTTAAATTTTGGCAACATTTCTTTTACCGCGGCATGAATTGGCCATAAATCGCGATTCTTTACTTTAAATTTCCCAAGCATTTGATTAATAACTAGCAAGCTATCCATATGGACATGCACGACACGTGCGCCGTATTTGAGTGCATGCTCCAGCCCAAGTTTCAGCGAAAGATATTCGGCCTGATTATTTGTCGTAATACCAAGGTACACGCCATTTTTCACTAGCTCGTTACCGTCCATATCAAATAGCACATAGCCACTTGCAGACGGTCCCGGATTACCACGTGAACCCCCATCACCGTACAATTTTACTTCTGTTATTTTTGTTGTATTCTTTTCTTCAATTTTTTCCTTTTGCTCTTTAGAAAAAATTTGATCAATTGCTACGGCAAGTTCACGGTCTTTTTCAGTAATTGCATTAGCGCTGTGCGTAGAAAGCCATATTGACACCTTATTCCATTCATTTTCCCAAAGCGGATGATGGTTCATGTGCTCTGCTTTTGAAGCCACAGCCTGCATAAAAGAAAAAGCTTCTTGAAAATCCTTGAACTCAAATTGTTTGTATAAACCTTTTTCTGTTTCTTGCCACATAATAGATAGTAACTTTGGCCCTGTGATTATTTTATACCTACATAAGATTATACCTTATGCAGAAATAAGTAGTATTTAGTATTTAAACTACAATTAGCCCTCGTTACTGTAATGGGCTTACTTTTGGAGACCCAGTATAAGTCCCGATTAGCTTCGAAACCCTGATAATAGGTGTGGAGGTTGCAAAGACGTCCTGTACCATATTCTGTTTTTGAACCTGAGGTAGATAACAAAAAATACTGAGTTATCGTCTGGTCGACATACTGACCCACTAAACGAACCTGTACTCGATAGCTTGCTCTTAAGATTCACCGATATCCAGAGTGGGCAGAAATCGCTCAAAAATTATATAGATGAAGGTGTGAACCTACCAGATGTGAATAAAGTCAGAGACTCAAAAGATACGAGAGAGTCATCTTGCTACCAGATCCCAAACGATCTGACTCCGGACATCGAAAATCCATGTCTTATATAGAACAAATCACCTCTGTTAAACGTAAGAAATAAGCACCTTTCATAGACATACAAGAAAGTTGTTGAACCTAAGTACTACAAGTAAGTAGCTCAGGCTTCCTAGCCAAGCAAAATGTGTCCAACATATTTAAACTTGTAGAATGATGTGCTCATGCTTGCAAATATTAGCTTCCAGGTCTTTAATAGCTACAAAGGAGCAACAGATGCTAGAGAGACGTACACCACCAGCACCAGAAGGACTACAACATTATTTAGAACTAAATTGGCGAGACATGCAACCTGGAAGCGAAGTACTGGTCGAAGCCTTGGATATAGCAACACGAGAGCGTAACAGCTTTGGATTTAGTGTATTCAACTTACAAGACGAACGAAACGGGCTTAAGACGGTCCATGTTGAACTGAAGGATAATGATTTTACTTTTATACGTGATGCGGATAGGCAATCTGTGAGACTCCCTAAAGGTACTATATTAAAGAACGGAATCGCTTGTCAGCACTTCCCAGAAACTAATGCCCACATGTCATTCTTGGGCAGTATTAGCGTGGGTCGTGACTACAGCTTTGACGAAGTAATGACTCCAGAAGGTGATGTTCTCGGAACTGTATTAGTTCCCCAAGTCGAAGCATTGTATTCTGTTTTACCCGATGGAGAGTATACACCTCCTGCATCATATGACAGATACAAACAACGTATCTCGGAAGCTAAAGACCAAGGACAGCAAGAATATGACGAATCTGTACGTCAAATGGACGAGCAAATTGCAGAGAGCTTACCTGAGTTCTTTGATAACGAAGCTACACGACAGGAATTGCTAGATATATTCGCTACTTTTGATCCAGAAGCACGCTATAAGCTCGCTGTTCTTTTGGAATACGCAAAAGAAGATGCTGTACTCGATAAGTATATGGACGTATTGAAACTTGCAATTAGGGAAGAATTCATTATGGCTCCCCCAGGGCACAGAGGTGTTTCATTTCTACCCTCAAGTGGTCGTGGCTTTAACCTTATGATTAGAGAACTTAGACTTCGTGTACCAAGGCCAGGTAAAGCATACACGTCGTCTTAATTTGTTATTAAAGCGATAAACTACATATACGCCAGCCCCCTGTACAAACCTGTGACAGGATATATATGTCTTTGTACATTATTCCTACAACCAAAGATGACGAAGAACCAAAAAACAGAAGCGTAAACGAAAACCACGTGTAGTCAAACACATATCAGAAACAGCTATTTCCGCCAAGCAACTTGAACTACGAGCAAAAATAGCTACTTCATAAAGACACGTGAATCAGTGTTTGAAAGAGATACGCAGTACCCCATAGATATGCTTATTGACTACTTTACCAACGCACAAGAGAGTGCAAAACGATTTTACCCCTGTTATAAAGCTAAATCCACCCTGTGATTTAATAGTGGATTTGAACAAAGTCGTTACTGGTCGGGGTGACAGGACTTGAACCTGCGACCTCACGGCCCCCAGCCGTACGCGCTAGCCAACTGCGCTACACCCCGGGAAAAAGTCATAAAGGTCCTTCCGGATAGTTATTTGATCGCGATGACAACCTGGCGATAAATCCAGGTGGGTGTCCGCACAACCAAGCCACGGCTTGGTTAAATCTTGAACTCCCTAATGATAAGTATTCAGATTATCATTAAGCGACCAGTTACCCTTCAGGACCGTGGCTATATTATAGCCCGAGAAGGAATAAAGAAATAGACCTGTTTAAGTCAAAAATAACCTGTCCAAAGGCCGGTACCACTAGTACGAGTGCAAACACGATGAATATGCCGAATTGCTCTAACTGTGCCATTACGTTACGTACGCTGTCTGGTGCAAATGCATATAAAATGCGCGACCCGTCAAGTGGTGGAATCGGTACCATATTGAAGATAAAAATACCGACATTTATACTGACGAATATTGTTAATGCATTATAGACATCAATATTCCCCGAGAAAGCGTGAGCGATAAGTGCACCGATAGTCGCCAATACCAAATTTGTAAATGGTCCAGCCGCCGCAATTAAAGCGGCACCAAATTCGTCATATTTTACTCTGTCCGGATTAAACGGTACGGGCTTTGCCGCCAAAATAGGCGCCTGGAACAAAATAAGTGTAATGATGGGCAGCGCAATAGTCATAATAGGGTCAACGTGACTCAAAGGATTAAGGCTAATCCTTCCTTCTTCGTGCGCAGTTGTGTCACCGAGCTTCAGCGCCGCATAGGCATGCATCATCTCATGAATGCTAATAGCAATAATAATCGTGACAAAAGCAACTACGAGTGTAAACGGATCAATTGAAAATTCCATCTGTTATTCCAATTATAGCATTATTGACAGTTCAGGGGTGATAAAGTATACTTAAACACTGAATCTAAAGGATATTTTATGAATAAATGTGAGATTACTGGTAAAGGCAAGCAGTTCGGCCACAATGTGAGCTTTTCACAGCGCCATACCAAAAAAGTTTGGAAGCCAAACCTTCAGACTAAAACTATCGTTGTAGATGGTAAAAAAGTCACTATGAAGATCAGTACCCAAGCGCTTCGCACCCTGAAGAAAAAAGGCCTTATCGCTTCTTAATTTTTTCTTTTAATAAAAAACCGGCTCTATAAAAAGCCGGTTTTTTTGTAGCAAAGCCTAAGAAGTTTTTACTATGGCTAATTGGGTAGTCTCGCTTAAGTCACTACCCTTAAGCTTAAGTTTATCTACCGTCTCTTTTGGCTCCATGGAAAGCCCAGTGATTGCCTGCTCCAATGTCTGCTGTGGGACAGGATAATTGAGGCCTTTTTCGTCATAATGTGTCGGAATAACGAGTTTCGGCTCTACCTTCTTTACTAGTTTCAAGGCACCCACAGGATCTGTCGTATAGCCATTGCCACCAACTGGCACAAACATTACATCCACCGTGCCGATGTCTTCAAGCTGCCGCTCACTGAGTTCTGGATATATATGGCCAGTTACGAGAATACGCACATCGTCAATAATGATTTTATACATCGTTGCGTCTTTCTTACTGGGCTCATCCATATGAGCGCGTGCCGCAATACCATAAATCGAGATACCGCTTACCTCATATTCGCCAGGATGATCCACGACAAGCGGTGATTCAACCCCAGGTATACCATGAGGCCCTGTGTAAAGTATGATGTCACCGCTCTTTACAATAGATTTTTTACCTAAATCCGCCAAATTATCATCGATGACTATTCTGTACTGTTTTCCACCAATCACAATGCAGTTGGCGCCGTAAAATTGTATATCCATACACTCCCTTTCTAATTCAGAACTTCATTTTTATCAGCTAATATCTGCTTTTTCGATGCCAGTACCGTAGTGATAAAACGGTCTTTAATCTTCACTCGGTAATCAAAATCGCTTGGCGAAAGTATAGCATACCGTACTTCTTTGCCTTCTTTTTTCTCAAGTTCTGCTACATATTTATGCACTTGATTTTCATTAACATTACCTACAATTAAAAGATCAATACCGCTGGATTCATCACGAGTAAATTGGCCTGTTAGAAGCGCTATCTCCACATTACCAAGCGCTTTCAGCTCGTCATCTTCAGCTTTATGGGCATCCGTTTTGGCCTTTTTTGCAGGGTTGCCAGCCCCCTTACCAAAAATTTCACTCAAAGGCTGGAAAAATTCAAATTCTTGGTTAACTTCGTAATACAATTTATTGTTTGTGGTTTCGGAAATAATAATACCAGCATTTAAAAGATTAGCGAGTTCACGGCGAACTGAATTAATTTGCTCGTCAATTTTGCGGGTGATCTCACGGACATAGAATGAGCGATTCGGATTACTATAAAATAACTCCAAAAGCTTCACCCTCGTTTTTGAACCAAATAGTTGATCTACCATAGCTCTATTGTACCAGAATACATGAGGGCTATATATGTTATTTGTTCAAGAACGTTGTTGTATATTCAACGGCTTCATCAAAATTGTTCACCCACTTTATACTAGTGTTACGCTTGAACCACGTACGCTGCTTCTTAGCCAATTGCATAGTGTGAGTAATGATAGTATTTTTTACTTCGTTTATGCTTTTTAAATCTGCAAAATAGGCCTGCCACTCACGATACCCAACCGAACGCATAGGATCCAACTCCCATCCATACTGTTGGCTCAGGCCTTGTACTTCATTTTCTAAACCTTGCTGGAACATCGTATCAACTCGCTTTTCCACTCGCTCTTTCAAAGCTTCTCGATCTATGCTCATTCCTATAATAAGCGTGTTTTGCCGCAGCGAGTTTCGTTTAGGCGTCTGGCCGTTAGTTTCAATAAATCGGATCATTCGTCGTTTATTACGAATATCGATATCTGACGTATCTAAGCCCCTATCTCGTGCAAGCTCCGCTAATTCGCTTGCATTCATTTCTTCAAGTTTTTGCCGATATGCCACATTGCTTTTAGAGCGAAAAACATAATCAAACAATACACTGTCTATATATAAGCCGCTGCCTCCAACTAAAAGAGGTAGCTTTTCTCTCCCCGCAACATCCTCAATCGCTGCTTGTGCATGTTGTTTATATTGAGCTGCGCTAAATTGCTCCGAAGCATCAACGATATCAATAAGGTGGTGCGGCACAAGTGCTTGCTCATTTTTTGAAGGTTTTGCGGTTCCAATATCAAATTTTTGATATACCGTCATAGCATCTGCAGCAATAATTTCGCCATTAAATTGTTGTGCTAATTGCAATGACAATGCTGATTTACCTGAGGCAGTTTCACCAACGATTGCTATCATGGGTGTAGGTTTTATGGGGTTGATCTTTGCCATTTTTACAGCTCCGGCCGCCAGATTACATTCTGTAAATCCTGAATAAATCCATCGCCATCAAACGAAATACCTTCCTGCTCAAGGTGCTGTTGATGAGCTTTTCGGCCACCCGGATAGCCCGAGGCCATACCACCGTTACGATTTACTACACGTTGCCAAGGTAAGTCCGGATTGCCAAAATGTGCTATCCCACCCACAACCCGTGCTGCCCGGGCATTCCCGCACAAAGCTGCGATCTGCCCATAGGTCATTACTCGCCCATAAGGGATTTGCGCCACTAAAGCCTCTACACGATCACTGAATGCCGACTCAACACTTGCCATCAAAGAATTGCTCCACTGCTTTCCAATTTTCCACACGGGTTACATTTTTAGGCAACTGATCAATTTGGTTCCAGCTGTAATTGCCAAAAAGCAACCCATTAATTCCCGACTCGGCAGCAGCAAGACAATGCTTCAACTGGTCATCCAACAAAAACTCAGCCCCGACTGCCTTCCCTAAGCTTGCTTTCGTTTTGTACACAGAAGTGGCGTCCACCTCGTCCCAAATACCTGCAAAGTGGATATCATCAAAAATATCCTCGTAGTAAGTATTAAGCCATTGTATAGTTTTGCCCTTACTAGAGAGCCGGCGTGATGTAATAATGATAAGTGAAAATTTCTTAGATAATTTCCTTAATACGCTTATTGACTCCTCGAAATGCTTGTATTTTACTACGTGGCCTGATTCGTGAAACTCTTTCGATCTGCGATCTGCTTCTATTAAATCCACGCCCCATAGTTCCGTCCAATGCTCATGATAGTCCTCTGGCTTAAGTTTTGTGCCCCATCGCATATTACTGAACTCCACAAAACCTTCAGCATTCGCTGCTAATACGTCATCGATATCAATAGCTATGACTTTTTTACTCATAGTGAAGTTTTGTTAGTACGGTTTTTACTTTCGTTAGCAACGGTCTGCAGGAACTCTTCAACAGTGTAAGATTTTTGATTCTCTTGAACAATCATATCTTTACGGATACGAGGAGTTAACTCGCCGCCTTCTATTTCTTTTTCGCCAATTACAATAGTGTAGGGCACCTTCAGAAGTTCGACAGCTCGGATTTTCTTGCCTACTGATTCATTAGAATTATCAACCGTTACCCGTAAGCCAAGTTTTTGCGCTTTACCTAATAAGTCGTCGGCAAATTTTACTGTTGGGTCTTCTTGATTAACCGTAATTACCCGGATTTGCTCAGGCGCTAACCAAACTGGGAATTTCCCGGCTGTATGCTCAATATATACACTGAGGAAACGTTCAATTGATCCGAGCAAGGCTTTATGGATCATCACTGGTACTTTTTCACTGCCGTCTGAATCAGTGTATGATAACCCGAATCGTTCTGGCTGCACGAAATCAAGCTGTTCGGTTGCAAGCTGCCACTCACGACCCAAAGCATCGGTTGCCATAATATCTATCTTCGGTCCATAGAATGCAGCCTCACCTTCACCAATAAAATAATCAAGTTCAAGCTTCTTTGCTACGGCCTCAATAGTAGCCTGAGCACGCTCCCACAGCTCAGGGTCGCCTAGGTACTTATCAGAACTATCTCGAAAACTCAGACGCGCTCGCCATTTCAGGTCAAATACCATATACATGTCCCGGATCATGGTCATAATAGCAGTAAATTCTTGCTCTATTTGATCGATACGACAGAATACATGGGCATCATCTTGAGTAGCCGCACGGACGCGAGAAAGTCCATGAAGCTCACCCGCTTTTTCATCGCGATAGACAATGGTATTTTCCATGTATCGAATCGGCAAATCACGGTAGCTACGCGGTCGGGATGAGTAAATTTGTGTATGATGCGGACAGTTCATCGGTTTCATCATAAATTCATCATCAGATTCGTAGCTAGTTACGGAAAATCGCTCCGGATATTTATCATAATGGCCTGAAGTTTTATATAGATCAAGTTTGGCCATATGCGGGATTGCCACCGCTTGATAGCCTACAGATTTTTGAAGTTCTTGCGAAAACTGTCCAAGCTCTTCGCGAAGCACCGTACCCCGTGGGGTAAATAAAGGCAACCCGGAACCAACGAGGTCAGAAAATACGAATAGATCTAGTTCTTGGCCAAGTTTACGGTGATCGCGTTTTTTAGCCTCTTCGAGCATTTCTAGATGCTTACGAAGATCTTTAGTATTTTCAAAAGCCACACCATAAATACGCTGCATTTGAGGATTAGTCTCTTTGCCGCGCCAATAAGCGCCCGAAACGCGCATCAATTTGAAAGCGCCAACCTTGCCAGTAGACTCCACGTGCGGACCACGACATAAGTCCGTGAAGTCGCCATCCCGATAGAATGACACTTCCTCTACCTTACTTTCTTCCTCAGCAGACAGTCCCAGCTCCTCGCTATCTATATCTTTCGCGGCAGTTGTACCAGCGCGCTTCAGGTCGTTGAGTAGTTCTTTTTTATAGGGCTGTTCATATTTATCCGCCCAAGCGATAGCCTCGTCGATAGACATTGTAAAGCGTTCGAATGGTACGTCAGCTTTTATGATCTCCTGCATTTTTGCCTCTATACGAGGAAAGTCTTCTTCGGAGAGACTATTATCACCTAAATCAATATCATAATAAAAGCCATGTTCTACCACTGGCCCCACACCAAATTTGGCATCCGGCCAGATGTCTTGAATAGCAGTAGCCATAATATGTGCATAGCTGTGACGCATGGCATGTAGTTTTTCTTCTTGAGATGTGACTGTTTTGCTCATGAGGGTTCCTTGCTTACTTGTATTTATAATAAACAAAAACACGTACGAAAGATTATATATTCTCGCAGATACATATAACTTTTCGTACGCGTCTCGGTCCAGATCGTCCAATCCGGAGGTTCCACCTCGACTAGCAAGCCCGCTTAAGGCTCCTCTTGCGACATTGGTTATCGTACCTCTGTCGCCACTCCTACGAGACTCCCCGGGTGGTTAAGCCGGCTCACTATCTAGGGTCATTGTATCACACTACCTCTGTTATACAAAGTAAGCCTTTATACTGCATATGTATAACATCTAATGAAACATGATTGTACTAGCTCCCTTATATATTAACTGTTGGTTAACATTACAGAACAACCTAGATTGGGCTTTCAGATCTTACAAAACAAAAAAGCATTGTGATGCCTCGCAGATGATCACAATGCTTTTTTGGACTTTTGATGCATAACACATCGCAAAATCCCGCCTAACACATTTCTATGATAGCAAGGTTGGTACTATATGGCTAGCCTTAAAGTATTGTGAATAATACACAGAACCTGGGGAAAACTTTACTAACCTTTTCACGCATAATTTATATCACAGATGATATATAAAATCATATACGATATAAAAATAGTCGAAGACACCTTCGACTATTTGAACATTTCGTATAACTGGTGGGCGATATAGGATTTGAACCTATGACCTTCGCAACGTCAATGCGACGCTCTAGCCAACTGAGCTAATCGCCCGAGACAAGGAAAACCTTACGGTTTTTCTCACCTAGGCAGTGTCGCGAAATAAATCGCCGACTCCGGCTGTTCTTCCTATTAAGAAGTTAACAACAGAGGTAATAATAGCAAGTTACTACCTTTAAAGCAATAGCTATGAATAAGCATATGCACATTGCTTAATATTGACAATTATTATATGGTTTGTTAAATTAGATTGGTTAAACAGGAATTTTGGGTGAGTACCAAGAAACCCCAAGCGCTTGATGACTTCAAGCTCTTTTATGAAGAATTAACTTCTTCAGCCTCAATCAGTCGGCTACGCCGTACCCGATTGAGTACCAAATAACCTCTACATAGTCAGGAACGTATTTTCTCACAGTGAGAAGAGTTAATCATGTTTTCCCCTGCTATTTTTTGAGTTTTCCACTAGACTTTTATATAGCGTAATGTCAATATATGGACATGGTTTGTATATATTGCACTGGAAAAACAAAAGTAGCTAATTCACGTGCCAGCAAACGCACCCCTGGTACATGGCGGAGACGGCAATGCTTAGACTGCCAAGCCATATTTACCTCCCGAGAGAATGCGGACTTATCCCAAACCCATGCAGTACAATATGCTGATAGCTCACTACAGCCTTTTAGCCGTGAAAATTTGTTTATAAGCGTCTATGAGAGCTGTAAATATCGAAAAACTGCTCTGGAGGACGCTACGGCGCTCACAGACACCATCATTATGGCCTTGCTCTCTGGATCCAGAGATGGAACGATCCTTACTGCAAATATAAAGGCAACTACCCATGACATTCTCGTCAAGTTCGATTCTGTTGCAGCTACCTATTACGGTGCTTATTACAGTTGAGAATTACTCAACACCATCTATTACACACAAGCTGTACTCTCTAATGTGCAGTTTGTAGAAAGCTATTTACGTGAGACGCGTTCACCCTTGTCAGTAACAACTGCCTTCACTGTGACATCAAATTTATCGAGATACTTTCCTAAGATCAGGCGCGTTTGTGAGTACAAAGCAGCCGTCGAACTATATACCAGTGAAGTAACCGGCATATACACCCATTGTAAAATCATGAATAACGTACGATGACGCTTGTAGCGTGCTGGCTTGGGCGGCAGTGTCTTAAAACAGATATAGATAGATACTAATGCACCAGCAAGCGCGATTCGTTGGATCTGGCTAACTACAATTGGCAACTCATTGGCTGCATAGTTTTCTGGATTAAATAACACTGGTATGAACGCCGCAAATGCCAGCAATACTGGCCCTGTCGCCCAGGTAACATGACCTTCTAACAAGCGGCCAAATTTGAACCATTTATCAAGTTTCGGAATCTTATTTTTCGTAAAGAAACCCTTTTGGGCGAAATACGCAACATCTGACGCACCCCATGTCCAACGTCGCAGCTGGATAAACTGAGCTTTTAGAGTTTTCACGTACGTTTCTGCCAACACTGCGTCCTGGTAAATCGGCACATATATCGGATACACCTTGTGATTCCCGTCATATCGAAAATAAGTACGCCAGAATTGATGCCCATCCTCTACAATCGTCCGCACACTCCAAAAATCAGTGTCGATAAGGCTTTTTAAGCCTTGGGCGTGAGCCGAGAAATTGCGTAAGATATGCGGTCGTGAAGCAAGCACAGTATTCCAGTAAGTGTTACCAGTGGCAATCACCCGCATCGGCGCCGGCGCATCCCAGATATTATTGGTATACATCGAGACTGGTTGATACGACTTATGTGTTGGGTCTGGCGTCATAGCATAGGTGTAAGACAGCGCTGCAAAATATTTTTTATCAGGTCGATTATCGGCATCGAGCGTTGTAACAACCACGCGAAGCGGATCAATCTTCTTTTTCTCGATGTATTTTTTCAATTCACGGCCTGCGTAGGTAATATTACCTCCCTTACCCACCAGCTCCCCCGGGATATCCGCCGGATGACATACTGCAGTCGCATAGTAGAATTTATCGCCATATTCCTTCACGAGATCATTCACTATCTTCTCGGTTTCCGGACCACCGCGTTGCTCGTAGGCAATCATTAAAATTACCTTTTTCATATCATATTCCGACGCCAAAACAGACTGAATAGTCGGCTCAAGTACTTCGCGCGTTTCATTATAGGTAGCAATCATTGCCACATGGATAAGATCACTTGGTTTCAAGAGGTGCTCTACTTCTTTGCGCCGGGCTATATTAGCAAAATGCCATTTTGGTCGTTTGGCATTTGTAGGAATCTCTTCTTTTTCTACTTCATCTAGGAGCTTTTGCCAATCGAGCTTTTTGTGACTCTCGACTATTTTGTGTCCTTGGAGTGCCCTAACGCTCACTCCGACTGCACGACTAAAGTAAATTAATAGATAAATAATTACGAAAAATGCCGCAATCGTCGTATTAATAAGGCTCAATATAAAAGGTAACGCCAAAATCATCCAGCTTAATGTGCCGGGTAAAATTTCAAAAAACCGATACTTTTTATCGCGGTCTTCTTTATAAGGAATTTCGATATCTATCATATTTTAACGATGGCCCAAAAGTACGTTACTTACTATCAAAGCCAAAAAGACTAATAGTACACCAAAAGCTAACACTATAACTGAGATCTCCCTCTTAATCTTATATGCCTTTATGCTGAGCACCGTTGTAGTCACCGTGGCAACAAGTGCAAACCAAATAAAGTTCAGCATAGCCCATATACTGCCCGTGGGGCTGAAATCTCCGCCAGGCGAATGGTGAGGCCCTTGGCGATACTCAATATAGTAATCGCTAATTCCTTGCCCGCTGCCCACGCGTAAGAGAATACTAATGATTACTGCAAGTGTTAAGAAAATAAGCACACTCAATAAAAACAAAACTAATTTATCGTATACGTATTTTTTGGTTGGCATATGATCTTTCTATTGTAATCGTTCACATATAAAACGTCGAGTCATAAAGTATGGTGCGGATAGAGAGAATCGAACTCTCCTCTCAGCCTTGGGAAGGCTGCATAATAGCCACTATACGATACCCGCACACAATGGAGCCACCTAGCAGGATCGAACTGCTGACCTACGCGTTACGAATGCGTCGCTCTACCAACTGAGCTAAGGTGGCGTCAGATGAGAATTATACCAGATATAGAAGGTATTTTCGGTAGCTATTGTGGTTTATCTCATAATTTTAGGGTGAATAATTTTATAGCTCATAGGGTTGTACTGCGTTTGAATAGGCTTATGTGTAATATAGTAAGTCGCAGCGTGCAAGGAGTGGGCTATGAATGGCGTTCCAAACAACCAATCCAACCGCAGTATATTAGGCGCTTCCTTGCGTACAACAAAACCGTATACCCTACATTCTCTTCGACAGTTTTTTGCGCATAACCTTCTCTCAAAAAAACTATTTTTTATTTCCGCAGGTACTCTTGCCTTTGCCGTACCTTTGGCCGCAAGTGGTTTTTCGAGTTCGAATGATACTGCAGACACACACCCCACATCATCAAATTCAGCTTCGCAAGATACCAGTAGAGTAGACGTGCAATTGAACCACCAATCAACTTCGAACAGCTCAGACGCCAGCGACGCATCTTCCAACACCTCTTTAATCATAAATGAAGAGTCGATACCAGTAACCGAAAATAGCAGTATTCATAGAGTTATTACTAATGGGCAGCAAACTACAGACATAACTGTCGACACTCACTCTCAGCAATCTTCTAACTCCTCAAGCAGCGACAGCTCCGTACATATGAATACGCAGTCAACCAACGAGGAAGGAGGCTAATTACTGGCTACCCTAAACATACCCTAAAACAAATTGATCTTTTGGCTTGATGAGACATGACCTAGTCTCACCCAGCCGGGAGACCAGGTCACTTCCGGGCATATATAAAGGTAACGAAAAGGAGGGATGGTATGAAGAAAATACTATCACGAGTCGCCGCAGGTTCTGCCGCATCAGTAAGCATTATAGCTGGTTTAGCTGGTCCGGTCGCCGCAGACTCAGCAACTACCCAGGGGCCAAATTCGCCTGCTTGGGCATCTTCGCACCGATCGTACTATACGCGCGTGCACAACAATAACAATATAAGCGCCACGAATAATAATTCGCAGCGTGCATATACTGGCGATAGCCGGGTATACAATAATACGACAACCGGTAACGCATCTACTGGCTCAGCAAACAATAGCAATAGTCTTGCCGCATCAGTAAATGTAAATAATAGCGCCTCTTCTAGTGCAGCGCTTGGTGGCAACGGAGGCAGTGGCGGAAGCAGCAACACTGCAAGCACAGCTGGCCCTAACTCACCAGCAAATAGCTATTCAAGTTATCGTGAGACCACTAAGGTCACCAACAACAATAACTTGGACATTACCAATAACAGTACCCAACATGCAACTTCTGGTGATGCAAGCGCAAGCAACAATACAACAGTTGGATCAGTTACCTCTGGTAATGCAACCAACACAAATACCAGCAGTTTTAATATCAGCGTTACAAATTAATTTAAGCGTTTCGCAGTTATTGAAAGATAGCGAGGTACGAAGGGGGCGCTAGCCAAAAAGCTACGCCCCTCTCGACAACATGTTTCAGCAACTCTTAGGAAAAGGGGGTGTCAGGATTATGCATTTACGATCAACAAAATTAGTCGCACAAAAAATTTCTGCTGTATTTGTCAGCTTTGTAATGATAGCTTCCCTGTCGTTACCGTTATCAGCATTTGCCGAAGGAACTTCTGTCGAAAAACCCACGGATATCTCTACGCAGCCCCAGTCAACTATCCCTGCTGAAGCTGTAGGCCAAGAGAACAATAATACCCAATCTGACCCTGAGCAATCAGGTAATCTTCAGCCTTCAGCCGTACAAGAATCCCAAGTCTCTCCAAATTCTGCTGACCCTAATAATTTACCTGCTACCCCTAAACCGCAAACCAGTACGAACATTGATTCCACGGCACCAAAGACACAAATAACCGCAGAAACTAATGCGTCACTCAACAATGTTATAAGTTCGGATGCTACTTCAGGGAACGCATCTGCCAATCAAAATACCACTGTCGGTAACATCACCACCGGAAACGCTGCCGCTCTCGCTACGATTGTAAATCTTCTACAGTCAAGTGTAAATTTGAATGGCTCACAACCAATTACTTTTGTCCATGATGTTACAGGTACAGTTAGCGGTGATTTGATTGTAGACCCTGCCGTTATCGCATCCATAGGTGAACATTCATCGCTATTTGACAATAATGGTACCGATCCTTCGGCCAATGCCTCAACACAAGCAAATATTACTAATACTATTGGCATTCAAGCTACTTCAGGGAACGCATCTGCCAATCAAAATACCACGGCAGGCAATGTACAGTCAGGCAACGCGAATGCCGTCGCGAATGTCGTTAACCTTATTAATAGTTCTGTAGCTGCTGGTCAATCTTTCGTAGGTATGATTAATATTTATGGTGATCTTCAGGGTAATATTCTTGTCCCTGAATCATTTGTAAATAGTATACTAGGCACTGGCACTAACGCGCCGAATACAAATGGAACTATTGTAACTACTGACAATAACGCCACAGTTACCAACAATGTGAACACAGCAGCAACAAGCGGCAATGCAACCGCCACAGACAACACCCGTACTGGAAGCGTTGGCAGCGGTCAAGCGAACACAAACGTGACTATTCTTAATCTTACGAGCAATCAAACCGTGGGTAAAAATGCACTCTTAGTCTTTGTAAATGTACTTGGTAATTGGGTCGGCTTAATTCTTGATGCACCATCAGGTACAACCTCAGCAAGCCTTGGCGGCGGTACTTCCTTATCACAACAGTCTAGTAGCAACCCAAATTCAATTACTAGTCAAAATGACTATCGGATCACAAACACTATTAACGCTACAGCCCAGAGCGGCAATGCAACCGCCCATGAGAATACTACCGTTGGTAATGTGCAATCCGGAGACGCTTCATCAAGCGTTAATTTACTCAATATTCTGAACTCACAAATTTCACTGTCTGATTGGTTTGGCATACTGTTTATTAATGTGTTCGGCACCTGGAACGGTAACTTTGGTGTCCAGACAGCGGTTGTCGTACCACCAAATAACGGCGGCTCAGGGTCCGGAGGTAGCAGCTCAAGCGGAGGAAATAGCTCCGGCAGCGGATCAGGAGCGGGTAGCCCGGCAGTCTTCCGCTTTATACCAGCTCACCAACGTAATTATTCCTCTCGTACGTTCACTTCGTACACCAATACCACTGCTGCCGATTTTACCAGCACAGGCAATGAAGACAACCAATACGCGCCTGTAAATTCAAACTCGGTCGGTCAACCTACAGTACTTAGTGCCGCTAATTCAAATAACCGTTCAGGCAATGTAAGTCTTCAAACCAGCAAAGATAAAATTGAAGAACAAAGCTTACGTTGGCTCCTACCAGTTACCTTGATACTCGCTCTCGCTCTGGCACTTCGCTACTACGTAGTTGCCCGTCGCCGCAAAAACGCCGAAGAAGATACTCCTATATAGAATTGAGTTATTTAAGAACAGTTGACATAACTATGGCATCATAACCTTTAAAGGATAGAAATGCCGCGTATAAGATGTCTAATCAATTTAGAGAGTCGTAGCGGAAAAGATGTGGAATTACTATTCTGGTGAGTTGATTCCCTGTGGCTCGAATGAGGAGTCAGCTTTTATAAATAAACCATTCCACGCCGGCATGATATTAGCGGTAGATTCTACTGTTAGACGCATAATTAATTTTTGTGTCTGAAGACATAAAAATACTATCGAATTAGTATTATTTCAAATGGCGGGCCGTGGCGGAAGAGGTTTGGAACTATTATGTTCATCAGCCCACGGAGAATGTGGCCTTAGATTAGTTTGCTGGGTATTTGGGCTGAGGCGCAAAGTCTGGGCTTACGCATGTATCTTGATTTTCAACCGCAAGCGCATTTTTATCGAATATTGCTCCACATTCATCAACCGGACATTCTCTAGGCGTGCCTGAGGTGTATCCGTTTACCTGACAGTCCCTGATTAAACAACCTGATGCTCGCTGAACTGTTGCAGCCCTACGTTCTTCGTTTATAGCTTCAACGCGCTGCTTGTAATCCAGGCTGTCTGAAGCGCTATCTTTGGCATTCTGTAATTGCTGGAAATAATTCTCACCTAAAACCATAATAAAATGATTATACAAGTTAGCACATAAATTGTCAATGTGGCGGGCCGTGGCGGAAGAGGTTTGGAACTTTTACGCTGAGTTTGAGAATCAAGTCAGAAACTCTTCGTCAATTCGTCCGACATAGTCTTATACAAAGATCACCATATACCAGACTTACTGCTCAGACAACATGTACTCGATAACACCGCGTGGTAAATGGGCAACATGATCACCATCTTGTCGCAGCCAGCCTTCACAGTTATTGAAAGTGGTGACGTTAGGACGGTCTTGATCTGGTGCCACATAGCCTTCTTCGGCGAGCACCGCCACATCACCAGCCTTAAGCCGTTCTAGGTGATTTGCATTTTTTATACCGCTAATAACTAGCTCATTGCCCGCATATCGTGTTGCTATAGCAACCGAAGTTATTTCCCCTGTATAGGGCGCGCTAACAAAAACGCCTTCGTCTGTATCAGGAATCATGACAACGCTTGCTTTGTTAACTTGCTTGATTTCCATTTCTTAACTCTCCCTACGTTAACGTATTTTTACCCTACAAAAGGCAAGCTGGTATTGCAAGCATGAGCAAAAATAAAAAATACTATCTTGTGATAGTATTTTTATCAATTCATCATGGCGGGCCCGACCGGATTCGAACCGGCGATCTCCTCCGTGACAGGGAGGCGTGATAGGCCAACTTCACTACGAGCCCTTAATTGGTAACAGGGGTAATCATATCAAAATACGTATTAGAAAGCAATATGTTTACTATATGCTTATAAATTTACGTGGTTTTTTCTCATTTTTTAGCGGATCAACATATGTATTTATAGATTTGAAATTCACTACAATATGCGCAGCACGGATTTTACCATTGTTATTTTCAATAACTTTTACAATCTCCAACCCTGTGGGCATCTCGATTATCCCCGAGACCTGTCCAGGCTGAAGCTTGAAGAGTTCATCGAGTACTTTGGGATTGATGTCTCGGTTACTTTTTTCGATTGTGAAGCCGTATTCCCCGCCGTTTGATTTAGTCACTTGATCATCAGAGCTTTGTTTGGCCAGTTCAGCGAAATCTGTTCCACTCTGCAATTGTGTTTCATAAGCAGTAGCACGGGCGTGCGCTTCTGTATCTAATTTTGATACCACTTTTTGAGCAAGAATCTGCTTACTCAATTCACGACGAAAATCATCGGCCGACCAACCCCAAAATTCTTTCAACACATCATCAAACACCTGGTCACTACCACCAAGACGATTCTGTGAGCGCAATAAGGCAATCTGCTCGTTTACATCCGCTCTGCTAACCGAAACGTTGTTTTTCTTTGCTAATTGCTTTACATACGCATCGTTAATGACCCCGTCAAGCGCACGCTTTTGAAAATCCTCCAGCTGACTCTTACCTGCTTTGGTTGAAAAATCAACATTCTGTTGGGTTTGGTAATAATGGGAATACCTACGCACTTCGAAAAGATAGTTTTCGTAGGCCACAAAGCTTGGTCCAGCCTTTGCAACCGGAAACGGTATAACCTGCGTCACGCGGTACATAAAGGTTGAAGTAGCATGAAATTTATACAATGCTAAAAGTGTATACGAGAAAAAGGCTACAACTGCTAAGACAAAAATAACGATAGAAATTGTCACAATACGGTGCCTCGAATGTTGCAAGGGATAAATGTATTTGCGAGCAGTCGACAAGACCTCATCACGGTGCTCTGCGACAGTTTCATTTGTTATACGAGGTGCGCCTGATGCACTAAGAGACTGCTTAGACTTACGTCGTGGCAAACGCTCTTTGGCGCCTCTAACTAACTTGTGTGCTTTCTTCTTCATTTCTACTTACTTCTACTTCCCTATCTGCTTCATACTGTTTCGGCGTCACCCCTTGTTCTCGTAAAATGTTCTGGATACGCTTATGTGTCTTTGCGGGACGATGTACATTGTGTATTTCAATGTTTCCCATATAAGTTTGTATGATTATTGTACCAAATCCAAGTAATGTTTCCTCTAAACCTTTTATGGAATAGTTCATACTTTGAATAAGATTAAGGTTGATATCACTTACTTCACGGTGAAAAAAGCCTTTCTGGGTAAGCTGGATAAACCTTTGGTTAGTTACTACGCATACTGTAAAATGCCAGCTAATCCATGATGGTAGATATATCAGGACGCCTAGGAGTATGCCAAGTAAAAGGCCGCCAAAAAACCATCCAAACCCCAACTCTGGCTTAAATGTTGCAGGTAATACCCCGATAAGTGGCCCAAACATTCCAAACACCAACCCTTTTCGCATAACAATCGGGTGCTTATGAAATACATACAGCACCTCCTCATCATCAAACTGATCATCAAAGTACTTGTCGGGCATAAGCACTATTGTATCAAATCAAAAACACTCTCCTATCTAAATGCTAGGCATTACTTACATCACTGCAAGAAGTGCTGCACACAGCAATAAGACAACACCAGGGATTATAATTTTTATATCTAATTTATTGAAACTGGAAGTTGGGAGAAATACTACTTTAGTATGAGGCACTAAGACTGTCGCAACTCCTAAAAAAGTCAATACCCCTATAAGCCTCTCCGTTGCAACTTTATCTACATACGCCACGTCACTTTTGAGGTAAGTGATTTTTCCCATACCTTCTTCAGGAAGGCGTAGGTATACTAATCTGTATTCTCGGGTACACCTCTGGTTCAGTAATACGTAGCCCGCACCCTAAATATAAGGGCTCCAATACCAGCAAATATCATTAAATATGCATCGTATACGGAAGTATAATACCACGCCAACAATCATGATGGTGACCCGGGAGGGATTCGAACCCCCGACACCCACCTTAGGACGATGGTGTTCTATCCAGCTGAACTACCGGGCCACGGTAGTGAGAAAATCCTAGTTTTTCTCACTCAAATTTTAAACTTACTTGCGCTCGTGTTCTTCATATACGTGTAAATATTCGGATTTCTCATAATCGAATAGCTCCTGAGCCGCGAAGAAGCGAGAGACTTCTTGTTCACCGCTTTTTTTGCTGTCAGATGCATGAATCAGATTTCGTCCTGCACCAATTGCCAAATCACCGCGAATCGTACCTGCGTCTGCCTGACGAGGGTTAGTTGCCCCCACAATAGTACGTACAGATCCTACACATTCAAAGCCCTCCCAAGCCATTACAACCACTGGTGAGCTTTTCATAAAATTCTCAAGGCCAGCGTAAAATGGCTTTTCTAGGTGTTCAGAATAATGAGCTTGAAGCAACGCGCTATCCAAGCTCATCATTTTAAGCCCAATAAGCTTTAGACCTTTGCGCTCCAGCCTCATAACAATCTCACCGACTAAGCCGCGCTGCACAGCATCAGGTTTTGCAATAACTAGTGTTCGTTCCATATATTTTCCTGTTTAATTTTCCATATTGTAACAGATGTAAGCAGTCTAGGCTACCAGTGTTATAAGCAATGTCGTACAATAGTAATGGTTATGTTATTTAGTAAAGCAAAAACAAATTTTTTAGAATATTTAGAAATAGACCAAAACCGGTCACAAAAAACCATCTCTAACTACGATCACTATCTCACGCGCCTAATTGATTATGCTGGCGATATCACTGTTGAAGAAATTACTCCTGAACTTATACGAAAGTGGCGACTCTGGCTTAATCGTCTTGGCACTAATACATCTGATGAATTAGGAAAAAACACCTTAAACTACCACCTCATTGCTCTCCGGAGTTTTTTAAAATTTTGTGCTAAACAGAACATCACTACCGCAAGCCCAGAAAAAGTTGAACTGGCGCGCGTCAAGCGCAAACAGGTCACTTTCTTATCTCCCGAAGAATTGAACAGGTTATTTGATCAGCCAGACTCCAGCAGTCTGCAAGGCCTTCGTGACCGTGCAATCCTTGAACTGCTCTTTTCCAGCGGACTACGTGTATCAGAGCTTGTTGGGCTTGACAAAGACCATGTTAATCTCAAACGTCGCGAGTTTACTGTCCGCGGTAAAGGCCAGAAAGACCGTCCGATATTTATTAGTGAAGCAGCAGCCGACTGGCTACAAAAATACCTTGATAAACGCACCGACAATGTAAGACCTCTATTCGTACGTTATAGCGGTAAAAAACAAGTTGATCTCAGTGGTAACTATCACCGCCTAACTGCACGTAGCGTACAGCGCCTTGTTGCCCGGTATGCGCTGCTGGCAGGCATCACAAAGCATGTTAGCCCGCACACGCTTCGACACTCATTTGCTACCGACCTTTTAATGAACGGTGCTGATCTGCGTAGTGTACAGGCCATGCTTGGCCACAGTAACATATCAACAACTCAAATCTACACCCATATAACTGATCCGCACCTCAAAAGCGTCCATGAACGCTTTCATGCGAAAAAGGAAGGTTAATAACTTAGTCTACTGAACAACCTGAGTCGGAGCCATACGTTGGTGATACAACAAATCGCTTACAGATAGAATCATCCGTTTGAAGAGCGTAATCCGAAAAAGCCTTATTAATAGGACGTGAACTCGTACCCTTGTATGGTACACGCACCTGTAGTCGCCGTAATACATCCTGGGACTTACCTGTTGAGTCTACAATAATCTGTGCATCAGTTAAATATACACGTTCAGCGACACCTCCAGTCTCTTCAACAGTAGCATCGCCAACTTTGACCGATACGCTTCGCGCGTCAAGGTATACAGTACGTACACGCATATATGCACTTGCGAAGTTAAGCCCATTTACAGTAAATTTGCATGTCTCATCATCACATCCGCCTGCTTTTACTAGGCCTTGCGGCGCGCCCAGAGTTGTTGGAGATGTCATACCGTTCTGACTACCTTTGTCATAAGTTATTACATCACCATTACCACCAGCCTTCGGATAAATAAAGGCAGTTAACGTATTTCTAGCAGCTACAATTGGATCACTTAAATTTTCAGTATCAGTAGGCACTATATCAACCCGGAGCACTCCAAATGGGCATCGGTCAGTCCATCCCTTTGAAGTTGGGAAGTTGGTGATAAGTTGACCCCCGCCGTCTACACGTGGTTGCGGACATGTTTGCGGTTTTGTGCTATTTTCATTACCCGCAGTGCGCTTCCACGAAACGACTATGGAATTTAGTATGGTCGGCGAACCGTCTCCTTTTGCTGCATTCAAAGGAATGGCCAAGGAAGTTTCACCAACATTAGAATAGTCAAGCGTTGGTGGCAGCGGATTAACAGTCAGACATGTATAGGAAATGTCAGGATTTGAGGTATCAAACTTTCCTTCATTTTTTGTATATGGTGCACCATTACATGTATCTTGCTTTTTGATAACTTCACCCTTGTTAACTTGTCGAGTAATTTCTCGAACAGCATCATTAATGCCCGTTTCGGCCGCATAAAAAGCTTGACTGCTTAATTGTCGATCGAGTGATTCACGACTATTGCGACGGGTCACTTGCGAAAAGCCCAAAACCACCAAACTAATAACCATAATAAATACTATCGTAACAGTGATCGATACCATACCCTGTTGGTTTTTGGGTGCTGTGTGGGTTCGTTTCGTATTCATAACGCTTATGTTCTTCCCGTTTATTATACCCTACGTTGGATCGTTGTCTTAATTTCGCTGACTGCACAGAACTGCGTACCTTTACCACCTTTGCATTGCAGATCATCCAAGGACGTTATTTGGTAATCTTTTAGGAAGATTTCTGAAGGCATACTTGTATCACAGCTATTCGGCACTGAAGGGCTGCATAATACCTCGTCTTCTCCGTATACCACTTTAATTGTTACATCCCACACGCCGGTAGCAGCATCATTTTCATTGATATCAAACTTTATAACCCTCATATGCTCGCCTAGGAGCTCCTGACCAGCAGGCGTACCCCCTGAAAGAGTCTGGGCCTCACCATAGCACCCGGTACCTGTTGAATCTTGCATAAGTGCATAACGAGTAGACGTTGCGTTATCAACGTCAGTGAGCTGTTTACCCTTTACGTAGCTATAGCGTGTATAGCCCACGCACCACCCTGTTTTACCTCCTGCGGTGAGTTTCGTAGGCTTATCACCACCATTGAATTGAATAGTTTGTGAGATGGAGTCTATGACACTGCGTGCAGCATTTTGGGTATTGGTAGCAGCAACAGCACGTTGAAAATTAGAAGTAAACCGCACCACTGCTCCGGCGGCAACTAGCATAATGACGGAAAACACAAGAGTAGCCATCATTAATTCAACGATGGTAAAGCCACGTTGGGAGACATCTGTAGTTGGTGATTTTTCGCCGCCAGAATGTGTTGGCTGCAAATCTACCATAAGCATAAGTACTACTGTAATGCATCCGCCTCTTAAGAGCAAGTAATTAGCTAGACACGCTTCAACTGTGCATGATATGATGATCCTAAGTATAAGGATAAGCTTTTTATGGCAATTATTGCGAAGAAAAATCTATTAATCGCAGGGGTAGTAATTATTGTCGCTGCCGGCGGTGGAGTAGTTGGTTATACGTTCGGTAAAGACAGCAACAAGGCTACACCCAAGACTGTACCTAAGGTAGACAATAATGTATCAGCGCTCGAACGGGCTACTAAACCCCCTCAGAATGCAATTAGCCCGACAGCTGTTGCAAAGAATATATCAGATTATGTAGATAAGAAAGTCACCGTGTATGGTCTGGTAACTAAGGTTAGTGACGGCACTTATTTAGTAGTAGGACAAGAAGCAAAAGACCCAGGTGGATTACTACTTGATTTTAGTAAAGCGAACATTGACCCGACTAAGTATGCTAATACGCCACCAGCAGATACTAGCAAACCCCCAGAAATTAAAGAGGCAATCACGATAAACGGCACCGTAAAACGTACCGATAAAGGCATTGTGCTCGTTATCGATTCTGTACAAGAAAAAAACAATAATTAAGCAGTACGGCTTAATAGTGTAGGATCTAGGATCATTACCCTTACCTTATGGGCATACGTTTGCCGGATATGGATCACCGTAATAGCCGAGGTAATCACCGTAATAGCCGAGATAGTCGGAATAGTAGCCTAGATAGTCAGCGTAATAGCCGGTCGATACCCATCCATATAGTAAAGAATACCCTAAATACCATGAGTACCCTGGATATAAGTTTGAATAGCTATACCACGTATAGTAGGAGTCTCCATTTGGCTGGAATGCGTCACCATAAGAATTTGGGAAATATCCATCTGGTGAATAGTCAGGGTTAGTGCTATGCGACCAATAACCCTGCCAATACCCGTGATCATACGGTGCCGTATAGTGATGGTATGGGGCGGAATAGTGATTATATGGGGCGGAATAGTGGTCGTAAGGCGCAGTATAGTGTGTTTCCAAATAGCAGACTGGTCGTATAGTCAGAACCGGATTCACTGAAAAGACCGTACCCGCGGTAGATAGCGTGCCAGTTTGTGCTGTACCGTTACATATTTCGTACCTGGGTGGCACGCTTGTGATCGTGGCCGTATAGCTTGTGCCTGGGACAATTTTGCTAGCGTCTTGGAAAATTGCTTCCGAGTTGCTGCTGCTGTTAGGTTGCACTTGATTAAAGCTGCCTCCCTGTAGACGTACCTGTACACCGCTCTTGTTCTCATAGTTAGTACTATTACAAGGTGGTGTAGTTTGGTTGCTATTCGGCTTAATCTTTTGTACTTTTGCGCGCACTTGTGGTGGCACTTGAGTACATCCTGTTCCAGGATTTCCAATCTGACCTTCCCCGCAGGTGCCACCCGGACGACGATCTTCTTCCGCAGTGACATTTTTGTAAATCTTATATGTTACTTCTACTTTCCCCGGGCTCTTTGGAGTCTCCCAAGTCACTGTAGATTTTGCTAATATATACGCGTCATCGGCAGTCTGGACTTTGGTCAGCGTAATATTGCGCTGGTATTCAGCAGCGCCTCCACTTGGATCAGGCAATACACACCCGCTACCGCTCGGCGCTTGGGTCTTACTGTCTTTCATACATATGTTGCCGCTGGCTATATCACCCCAGTTGGTAGCTGCAAAGGATTTTAAGTATTCTATTTGTCCTTGGGCAACACGAAGCGCCACAGCATCTTCCTTAGTAGTTTGAAGCGTATTAGTATTGCGGGTTGCTAAAACTGATGCAGTACCCACGACTAGACCTAACACCGTAAGGCACAATAAAACCTCAACTATGGTGTCTCCGCTTTGGGAAGTGAGTCGTTGTAGGTATTTTTTGGTGCCCATCGTTTAACTACAGTCTATTGTATTCTTAATTTCTAGTCTAACAGAATTCATACGCTTCAAGCCACCTATTGTAATTAAGGCTGACTGTTCAGTACCACCGCTTCGGAAACATACCTGTATACCGCTATCCGGATTCCGCCTATTGTTATACCCATTCACGATGTCTGCATTTATTCCTGCCGCTCCTGGGCCGTTTATTGGTACCACTTGTGTATTCTGGGTTCCAAACACCATGCCGTCACTATCTCCAGAAAAATATGGCACGAATGCTACAGAGCCGATGTTACTGCCGTTAAGCCGAGTCCACTCTGCAGTAAGTCCGTACAATAAACCTTTGTTAATTGTGGCGTTGTCACGCACCATCGGATAGGTATCTGCGAAAGACTGTGCCAGAAGGCCTGGGCTACTCGTAGAAAATTTATTTCCTGCCAGAGAATATACTGAATACTTATCACCAGTAAATTCCATGGCCTTACCTAAGGATATGCACTTACTATTACTACCTTGATTAGGTCTTGCAACCAGATCTGCAGCACAAGTAAAATTTCCTGTATCCGGTGAGTACCCGCTCTGAACCTCACTAATAACCTGCTCAATTTCTGTCTGTATAGCATTTGCCGCCTGCGTAAACCGGGTCTTGTTTTGCTTACCGGATATGACAGCTATTACCGATACAAACAACACACCAGTTATTGCAAGTACAATGAGCGTTTCCACTATTGTAAAGCCACCCGCTGCCTGCGCTTTTACCCGCATATTTTGAGAAGGTTTTTGCTTTTGAAATAGTAGATGAATGGCATCACCTATCATGGGATTAAGTATACCATAAGCGTTACGGTGAGTTGTATAGATTACACCGATAATATAAGGTCGGAGTACCAATTGACGATATCCGTGCCAAAAAGAACCACAATAAAAGCCGCTATAATCAAAAACGGCCCAAATGGAATACGCAGCTTACGACTCATTTTTTGTCCGCCAATTATACTAAACGCTACGCCATATATTGATCCTAGCACCGATGCTATAAACAGTAAGAGTAAAGCCTCAAGAAAACCTCCTGCTAAAATACCCAGTAATACTGCAAGTTTCACATCCCCGCCGCCGATCCATTTACCACCAGAAACCTGGAACAACACATAAAATATACTGAAGATAACCAACGCTCCAAGCGCTGCGTCACGAGCAATATCCCAGTCGCCGTAAGAAGCTACGAGAAGACCGACAAATACCATACCTAAAGCAGTTAATGGAAAAACTATTTTATCAGGTAACAAATACCACCGAAGATCATACACGGCCAACGCCAATAGCCCCGTAGCAAGTAATATCCACCCCCCAAACGCTGCGATTTCTGTGTTTGACCACAAATTATCCAGACCAACATATGGCCACGCAATGTACGATACAACCAACACAACTGGCAAAATAATTTCTACCAATGGGTTGTCTTGGATAGGTTTGTGACAGTATCTGCACTTGCCTCGTAGACTCAGCCAACTCAGAAGTGGCACTAGATCCTTGGCAGCTAATTTATGCCCACAATTTGAACACTGAGACCGTCCTTTGCTTATAGATAGCTCATGTAACTTCTTTTTGTCTTTTGTATTTGATTGCTCGTGAAGACGCCACGTAAGCGCATTCACAAAACTACCTAAACATAGGCCAAGAATAATAAGAATCGCGATAACCATTAGCACTAACTATAGCATAAATAAAATAAGCCCCGAAGGAGCTTATTTTATTTGCTTATTCCGCCATTTAAGCTATTAAGCGTCTGTACAGTTCTTGACTGGAGTACCTGAAGTTTCTACGTTATATAATATTGCTATTGATCGCTTATTTACGTTTGACTCAAAGTCCGTACCTGCATCGTTACATTTTCGTTGTAAGACAACAACGATTTTACCAGTGTCATCCTTTGTGCTGCCTATAGTAGTAGTACTCGTAGAAACTTCTGTTCCTGCTTTCACTTTACCAGTTGTCTTTCCGCCGCTACCAGTCACTTCAACGGTTCCATCAGTGCCTACTGTAGCAACACCTGTAGGCAACTTGCCGTTGTTAGCGCCTAAATATTCCTGTATCGCACCTGCCACTGCCGAAGCATCATTTTTGATAGTTGTATTACGTGAGTTACGCTGCAAAGCCGGGATAGCCAAAAGAACCACCAAGATGATAAGCCCAGCGATAGCCAGCACTATCATCACTTCGATAATAGTGAAGCCTTCTTCTTTACGTTGTTTAATTTTAGATAGCATTGCAAATGCCCCCTTTGCGCTTATGTTAAATCTCTACCTGATAGTATAGAAGTTGCCGTAAAAAAAGCAATAGCATTTTTCCACAGCTATATTATGGAGTCGCCCGACAGTGTATATACAGGCAACAGTACTGCGGCTACGATGATCAGCGCCATAATACCCATAATCACCATCAAAATTGGTTCAATCACCGTAGATATTGCTTTGATTTGATCATCTACTTCTTTTTCATAATATTCAGCTGTCTTAGACATCATCGCTTCGGTAGACCCCGATTCTTCACCGATATGTAGCATGCTCGGTACAAGCTCTAAGAAGTTGTTATTCCCTTCAAGCGTACTGGAAAGTGCCTTGCCGCCCTTTACTTTTTCGATTGAAGCCTTCAAGGACGCTTTGATGTGAACGTTATCTACAGCATCACCAGTAATCTCAAGTACGCGGATTAAAGGTACGCCACTGCCGATAAGTGTAGCGCCAGTACGAGCAAATCGAGCCATATATAACTTCATATACAGCGGACCGATTAGTGGTGCCTTCATCTTGAACTTATCAATAGCAGATTTTCCAGGTCCTGTTCGTGCCCAACGCGTCGCGAAAAAGGCTCCTACGCCTAATGCGATAGCTAACGCCCACCAGAATTGTTTAATAATGTCAGAAACAAACAGCAGCATGCGAGTAAAGATTGGTAACTGCGCACCCTGCATACCTTCATATAATGCCTCTACCTGTGGCAGCACTGTCAGAAGCATATATATAACTACACCGACCATCACCACCAAGACAATGACCGGATAAATGAAGGCGTTACGCACTTTACTAATAATATCTGCGTCTTTTTCCTGCTGGATTGCTAAGCGCTCCAGTGACTTGTCGAGCGTACCGGACGTTTCACCAGCTTCTACCAAGCTTATGTACACAGCGTTGAAGACTCTGGGGTGTTTTGCTAACGCCTTTGACAAAGATGACCCTGCCTCCACATCTGTAATAACTTGATCTATGACAACGCGAAATGGCTTACTTTTAGTTTGGCCAGCAACATTACGGAGAGCTTGCACTAAAGGCAAACCAGCATTGATCAATGTAGATAGCTGACGAGAGAACAGTACTTTTTCTTTAATTTTGACGCGCTTGCGGCGGAGGAACGACGGCAAAGCTATACCGCCGTCACTGTCCCCTACAGAAATATCCAAGGGTACCAAACCCTCTTTTTTAATCAGAGCTGCAGCTGCAGATTCACTGTCTGCTTGGACACTTGCTTTGACTGTCTTACCTGTAGAGGGTTCGCGTGCAGTGTAGTTATATAGAAGCATTTTATCCTCGCATCAGCCTATCAAGTTCTTCTATATCAACTGCTACGTTCCGTGCTTCTTCATAGGTAATAGTGCCATTATGTACTAAGGTCGCTAACGTCTTATCCATGGATTGCATACCATGCTCAGCACCGGTTTGGATAACTGCTTCAAGCTGGTGCGTCTTACCTTCGCGAATAATATTACGTACCGCTGAATTTGCCACCAAAATTTCTGCCGCCGCAATACGCCCACCGCCAATAGCTGGGACCAGGCGCTGTGAGCAAATAGCCATTAGGATATTACTCAGCTGCGTACGGATCTGGGCCTGTTGATGTGGCGGAAATACGTCAACCATACGATCAATACTTTGGGCTGCAGAGTTAGTGTGTAACGTGGCAAATACCAGGTGCCCGGTTTCGGCAATGGTAATAGCCGCTGCGATGGTCTCGAGGTCGCGCATCTCACCAAGCAGCACAACATCAGGGTCTTGACGCAGTGCCGAGCGAAGCGCTGCTGAGAATGAGTATGTGTCATAATGTACTTCTCGCTGCACAATTACCGATTTCTTTGACTTATGCGTATATTCAATCGGGTCTTCAATAGTGATAATATGAGTTGCTCGCTCGGTATTTATCTTGTTAATGAGCGCAGCAAGTGACGTTGACTTACCGGAACCGGTCGGCCCTGTAACCAGTACGAGACCCCGTGGGTACTCCGCAAATGTGTTAACTACCTGTGGTAACCTCAGCTGCTCAACCGTTAAAATATCAGTCGGAATCAAACGAAGTGCAGCTGCTAAATTACCTCTCTCATGAAAGGCATTCACACGGAAACGCCCAAGATCACCAAAAGCAAAGCTAAAGTCGAATTCTTTATCTTTTAATAAAATTTGCTTCTGGTCTTCATCAAGAATTGCAAAGATTAAAGTCTCTACAGATTCATCCGTAAGCGGATCAGCCCCGCTAACGGGTACAAGCGCGCCGTCGATACGAAGCATCGGAGGCAACCCTACCTGCAAATGCATATCAGACGCTTTTTTCTTTATGACTTCTTCCAACAGAACTTCGATTCTTGGTTGTGTACTTGCCATGGCCACCCTTATTTTTGTTACGCATCCCCTGCTGCTACACGGTTAACTTCTTCGATGGTCGTTAATCCCGCAAGAGCCTTTAGATATCCGTCTTCCCGCATATCTACCATACCCTGGGCTTTCGCAACCCTTTGGATATCTGCACTGGTTGAGCGCTGTAATATTAATTTTTGAATTTCCTCGGTGACGGTAAATACTTCGTAGATACCCATCCGGCCTTTATAACCCCCTGGGGCTTTCGGGCCAGGAACACCCTTAGTT
>Ga0164243_10001364_pt1 | contig 41430 bp, 35 predicted proteins | sample OricompcompostOP_FD_108781 | JGI IMG/M metagenome (GOLD analysis project Ga0164243, IMG submission 108781) | Organic Plus compost microbial communities from Emeryville, California, USA - Original compost - Organic plus compost (OP) | ecosystem: Engineered > Solid waste > Mixed feedstock >... | reverse complement strand
CCCCGCCTCCCGCGGCCGGGCGGCCCGCCGCCGGACCGTCCGTCCTATCCCCGCCTCCCGCGGACGGCGGGTCCGCGGGCGGGCGGTCCGCCCTGGCCCCGCCCCTCGCGGGCGGGGCGTCCGGGGCCGCCCCGCCGCGGGCGGCGGAGGCGCGTACGGAGGCGTTACGGACGCAGTTGCGGCGACAGCTCGCGCACTGGAGGGCGGCGATCGAGCGGCTCGGCGAGCACACCACGTTCGCGGCGCCGTCGGCGTGGCACGCGCTGGAGCGGTACCTCGGCGTGGCGCTGCGCGGGAACCTCGACGACGCGGTCGCCCGGCTCCGCGCCCGGGCGGTCGCGGCGGAGGCGGCGCTGGCGGCGGCCGAGACGCCACGGGAACTGGAGGCCGCCGGCCGTACGATCGTCGCCTTACGGAACCGGTACGTGCAGGCCGAGACGCTCGTCGCCTTCTACTGCACGGCCGTGAACTCCCGCACCAGCGACGAGATCGGCGCCCTCCTGCGCGCCTGCGACGTGCTGGCCCGCGCCTGCATGGCCACCATCCTGGAGCCGATGGGCCTCCCCGTGCCGCCCGTCCTCTGCTACGTCGACCGCGGCCTCGGCGCGTCCATCCTGCGCGCCGGCCTGCGCCTGTGGGACGGCATCACGGTCAGCGCGGTCGCGGCCATCCGTACGACCTGGCACAACCTGCTGACCCAGACCGCCGTCTGCCACGAGGCCGGCCACTACGCCAACTCCGCGACCGGCTGGAACGACGAGCTGGCGCGCGCCTTCACCGCGCACCTGCCCGCCGACCTGGGCCCGGTGTTCGCCGAATGGGCGCACGAGATCGCCGCCGACGCGGTCGCGTTCTGCTGCACCGGCTACGGCTCGGTCGCCGCCCTGCACGACGTGGTCGCCGGCGACGACGGCCCGGTGTACCTGGCCGTACCGCTGGACCCGCACCCGCCGCCGTACCTGCGGGTGCCGCTGAACACCGCGTTCTGCCGCCGCTTCTACGGCACCGGGCCGTGGGACGACCTGGCCGGCGCCTGGCTGGACGCGCACCCGCTGACCCACGCCTACCCCGCCGACCGCGCCCCGCTGGCCCGCGCCCGCGACCACCTCGACGACGTCGCCGAGATCGTGCTGCGCCGCCCGTACCGCGCGTTCGGCGACCGGCCGCTGACGGCGCTCGCCGACCCGCTGCGCGTCCGCCCCGACGCCCTGTCCGACCTGCACCGCGATGCCGGCCCGGCGCTGTGGACCAGCTCGTACTGGCTGACCCGCGAGCCGCTGCGCATCCTCGCCCTGTCCGCCTACCAGGTGGCCACCGAACCGGCCGCCACCCCCGACCTGCTCGCCGCGACCCGCGCCTGGATGCAGCGCCTCGGCGCGCTCGCGGCGGCCTGACCTTTCGAGGAAGACCCGATGACGACGAACCCGGCCGGCCCTCGATCCGGCCAGAACCGGCAGACCGCGGCCCAGCTGAGCCCGGACGGCTTCAACGAGGAGCTGACCCCCGAGGCCAAGGAGGCGATCCGGGAGGTCACGGTCTGGCGCACGACCACGCCCGACTCGCCGCTCCCCACCGACCCGGCCGAGGTCACCGACGACAACCCGTACGTGCCGCCCGCGCTCATCCCGGACGGCCTGGACGACCTGACGCCCGAGGAGATCGCGGCCCTGTACGGCGCCGGCGGCACGCCGTCGCCGGTGCCCGACGAGATCCACCAGCTCATCACCGGGCTGACGAACCGGATCGGCGAGCTGAACAACCAGGTCGCCGACCTGGCCAAGCGCGTGAAGGCGCTGGAAGACAAGGGCGGCGGGACCACGTCCTCCGCGAAGTCCGCGACGAAGGCATGAGGTGAGCCGTGTTCTGGGAGATCCAACGACAGATGCGCGCGTACGGCCCCGTCGACGTGTTCGACTTGCACTCGTCGGCGATCTCCGGGTTGCTCGAGGACCTGTGGGCGGCCCGGTACCTGGAGGTCTCCGGCGCGTACTCGATGCCCCGCGAGGACCGCGCCCGCGCCCGCATCGGGGCGGCCGTGTCCACGGCCATCCGCCGCGCGTACGCCGGCGCGCCGATCGCGCACGCGCAACCGCAGCCGCAACTGGGCTGGCCCGGCGGTCCCGCCAACCACGCGAGCTACGACCACCTGATCTTCGCGCTGTGCATGGAGACCACCAACGTGTACGAGATCTTCGCCCGGGTGCTGGCGGAGTTCGAGCGGGGCACCGCGCTGGCCGCCCCGTCCGTACGCGGGCTGAACTGGCTGCGGCGCACCCGTGAGCTGTTCTACTCCCCGCAGCCGCCGTCGTCGGTGCTCTGCCTGACCAGCGACATCAACCCCGACGTACGGGCGGCCCGGGACCGCGCGTACCGGCTGCTGTTCGGCTTCGGCATCGACCATCCGGCGTACACCGGCCGGCCGTTCGAGCGGATCGACGTCACCACCCCGAACAACGGGTTCCGGTCCACGCTGGTCGCGCTGTTCCAGGAGATCTGGCGCAACTACGTGAACATCCGCAACACCAGCGGCCCGGACGACGCCGACCCCGAGGCCGTGCGGCTGCTCGTCCAGGAGCTGTACGGGCTGCTCACCACCGCGCGCCGCGCCGGCTTCCTGGACCAGGCCGAGTTCGCGTCCGTCGCCGCGATGAGCTGGTTCTACGCGACGATCCAGGAGGACAGCCCGATCATCAACGACCTCCAGGCCCAGGCGGCCACGCCGTGGGACCGGCTGGCGCGCGTGGCCACCCGGGTGGGCATGCCCGTCCACCCGCACGCCCGGCACCTGATCCTGCTCGCCGAGTCGCTGAGCCCGCTGCTGCGGCTCACCGAGGCGGGCGTGTTCAACGGCGCGGGCGTGGACGCGCTGTACGTACCGGACCCGGCGAACGCGGTCTGGCAACTCGTCGACGCCGCGATCAACGCCCTCCAGGTCGCCATGGGCGTACGGATCAAGGGCATGCCGGTGATGGACATCCGCACGACGAACGGCAGCGGCCGGGTGACCACGCTCGTACCGTCGCAGTAGCCGAGGGGTGGGGCTCCCGGCCGGGAGCCCCACTCGGTGCGGTGGTCACAGCTGCTCTTGCCACAGGTCGTACGGGTCGCTGGTGTCGCACTCCGTGGTCTGCACGAGGGTGCCGTTCCCCACGCTGGGCGTCGTCAGGCAGAGACCGCTCGACACGTTCTGCCAGACGATGTACGAGCCGGTGGAGTCGCCGCCCGTGGCGAAGACCCGCCATTGCTGATTGGCCAGGAACGAGTTGCACCTGTCCATGATGACCGTCCCCGCCCCGAACTCCGGCGCGCTGATGCACAGCCCGGTGCGCTGGTTGGCGAAGGTGCTCGCGCCGGTGCCGGAGTTGAACTCCTCGATCCACCGCTGCTCCGAACCGCTTCCGCAGTTCCACATCTGGAGCTTCGAGTCCTTCTCGGTGGCGTTGTCGAGACAGTGGCTGGACTTCCAGATGTTCATCCGGAAGACCTCCGAGGCCTGCGCGGGCGCGCCGGCCCCGGCGATGGTGGCGGCGACCGCCGCCCCGGCCAGCAGCGTGGCCGCGATCTTCTTTCGATGCGTCATTTCGTCCTGCCCTGGTGTCGGTTGGAACCGGTTACCAAGGGGGCGTTCCATCCCGTTCCATCCCGGAGGTGTTCGAATGGACGCATGAAGATACGCATCGGCGTCAGCCTGGGGCCGGCCACGGCCGAGGACTTCACCGCGAACGTCGACCGGCTCGAGGACCACGGGGTCGACTCGCTGTGGCTGTCGGAGATCACGTACGGGCCGCTGGTCGAGCCGTTCGTCGGCATGGCGCACGCGCTGGCCCGGACGCGGCACCTCAAGGTCGGTACCGGCGTGGCGGTGCTGCCCGGGCGGCATCCGGTGCTGGTGGCCAAGCAGCTCGCGTCGCTGGCCGCGCTGTCGCCGAAGCGGGTCCTGCCGGTCTTCGGGCTGCGCCCGGCGCGGCGGGAGGAACGCGACCTGTTCCCGGTGCCGCCCGGACGCCGCGGCGCGCTGTTCGACGAGTCGCTGGAACTCCTGCGGCTGGCGCTGCGCGAGGAGCGGTTCGACTTCTCCGGCGAGTTCTTCACCGTGGAGGGCGGCCACATCGGCCCGCTCCCCGCGAAGCCGCTGGACATCTGGCTCGGCGGCCACGCGCCGGTCGCACTCCGCCGGGTCGGCCGGTACGCCGACGGCTGGCTGGCCAGCTTCATCACCCCGGAGCGGGCACGCGTGGCCCGCGAGGCCATCGAGGAGGCCGCCGCCGACGCGGGCCGGGAGATCGAGGACGACCACTACGGCGTGAACATCCCGATCACCTTCGACGGCCGAATCCCCGACCAGCTCACCCGAGCGGCCCGCGAACGCGACCCCGACCTCGACCCCGCCAAGATCGTCGCCGACGGCTGGGACGGCGCCCGGCGGCTGATCGAGGAGTACATCGAAGCGGGCCTGACGAAGTTCGTCGTCCGCCCCGCATCCCCGAATCACCCGTTCCCCCAGTTCACCGACGAGTTCGCCGAGGAGCTGATGCCCGTCCAACGCGAGATCTAGCAGCACGCCGCGGCGCGCGCTCCACGCGGAGCCTCGCCGCGCGGGCCCACACCCACCGCCCCGCGCGCCCCGCGCGTGAAAGGACTCGCTTCGCGAGACTGATTTATTTGCGCGGTGGGTCGCCGTAGATGGCTGGTCGCCGTTTGCGCGGCACAGCTTGGATGCCCGCCGCAGGCGACGCTTTGAACCCTGGCGGTACCGCGACGACGCAGCCAAGAATCTGCACAGGTCCTTGCCCGGAATCCTGCCCGCACTTCGCAAACGGCGACCCGCCAAGCACGGCGGCCCACGCGCAATAAATCTGTCTCGCGAAGCGAGGCCTTTAGCGCGGGGAGCGCGGGGAGCGCGGGGAGCGCGGGGAGCGCGGGGAGCGCGGGCCGCGCGGGCCGCGCGGATCAGGGCGCAGGGAGTGCCGCGGTGAAGGCGAGAAGCAGCTCGGCCGTGCGTTCTGGTGCCTCCAGGTTCGGGGAGTGGCCGGTTCCGGGCAGGGGCTCGACGCGGGCGCCCGGTACCTCCCGGTATCCGGCGATCGACGCGGGCGCGTGCCACCTCCGGTCCTCCTCGCCGAAGATCACCAGTACCGGCTTGCCCAGGGCCGTCAACCGGGACGGTATCGCCTTCTCCACCACGTACGCGCGCCCGGCCTGTGACGCCGCGGCGAACGCCTCGAAGGTCATCTGCCGCAGCTCGTCCAGCACCCACGCCGGGATCTCATAACCGGGCCCGAACGCGTGCCCGAGCAGACCGCGGACCTCCTCGTCGGTGAGCCGCGACCACAGTCCGGGCTCGATGGCCAGGTCCGGCGCGATGTAGGCGTCCATCCGGGGCCCGCTGTCGATGAGCGCGAGTGCGCCCACCAGGTCGGGCCGCTGGTCGGCGAGCGCGGTGGCGACCCATCCGCCGGCCGAGTGGCCGACCGCGGTCACGGACGCGCCGCCGAGCCCGTCCAGCACCGCGGCGGCGCGCCGCGCCTGCTCCGGGATCGCGTAGTACTCCGGATCCGCCGACCGGCCGCCGTCGATCAGGTCGGGCCGGATGACGCGGTGGGCGCCGGTGAGCAGCGGCACCAGCGGGTCCCACGAACGCGGCGACGCGGCGGTCCCCGGGAGGAGCAGCAGCGGCGGCGCGCCGTCGGGGCCGTCGATCTGTACCTGTGTCGTCATGGACACACCATCGCCGTCCGCCGGCGCGCAGGATTGGACGAATGTTCCGCTCCCGTCCTCGTCCCGTCATCCGCGGTTCGGGTTGGGCCGGTACGACGGACAGGTTCCGTTGGCAGAGTTTCGGAGGCCTCGTGTCCGAGTGGGAAGAATCCGCGCCGAGTCGGCGCCACCTGTTGCGCGGCGCATTGCTGACCGGCGGCGCGCTGGCCGCCGCCGGGCTGACCGGCACGCCGCGGGCGCTGGCCGCGCCGGCGTTCGTCCGGTCCGGGCGGCCGGTGATCACGCACGGGATCCAGATCGGCGACGTCGGGTACGGCACCGGCACGGTGTGGGTGCGCGCGGACCGGCCGTCCCGGATGGTCGTCGAGGTCGCCACCGACGCGCGCTTCCGCAACGCCCGCCGCGTCCTCGGCCCGGTGCTCACCCCGGACTCCGACCTCACCGGGAAGACCCTGCTGCGCGACCTGCCGCCGGGCGCCGACCTGCACGTACGGGTGGGCGCGGTGGACCTGCACGACGGGTCGCTGACCGCCGAGCCGGTGACCGGCGGGTTCCGTACGGTGCCGCGGGGGGCGCGGGACGTGTCGTTCGTATGGTCCGGTGACCTGGGCGGTCAGGGCTGGGGCATCGACACGGCGCGCGGCGGCTACCGGATCTTCAACGCCATGCGCGCCCTCGACCCGGACTTCTACATCTGCAACGGCGACAACTGCTACGCCGACGACCCGTTCGAGGAGACCGTCACGCTCCCGGACGGCTCGACCTGGCGGAACATCACGACCGAGGAGAAGTCCAAGGTCGCGGAGACGCTGGCCGAGTACCGCGGGCAGTACAAGTACAACCTGCTTGACGAGCCGCTGCGCCGCTTCTACGCCTCGGTGCCGCAGATCCAGCAGTGGGACGACCACGAGACGCACAACAACTGGTACCCGGGCGAGGTGCTGACCGACGACGCCTACACCGAGAAGCGCATCGACGTGCTGAAGTACCGGGCCCGCCAGGCCTGGCACGAGTACACGCCGATCACGCCGAAGTACGACCGCAGCGGCCGCATCTACCGGGTGCAGCACCACGGCCCGCTGCTCGACGTGTTCGTGCTGGACATGCGCTGGTACCGGGACGCGAACTCGCCGGACAAGCAGACGGCCAACGACGGCGGCATCCTCGGCGACGAGCAGGCCGAGTGGCTGAAGCGGGAGCTCAAGGCGTCCCGCGCCACCTGGAAGGTGATCTCCAACGACATGCCGATGGGCATCGTCGTCAGCGACACCACCGAGGGCAAGCAGAACTACGAGGCGATCTCCCAGGGTGACAACGGCAAGCCGCTCGGCCGGGAGCTGCAGATCGCGGAGATCCTGTCCTTCCTGAAGAAGGAGGACATCCGTAACGTCGTGTGGCTGACCACCGACGTGCACTACACGGCCGCGCACTACTTCGACCCGTCGAAGGCCGCGTACCCCGACTTCAACCCGTTCTGGCAGTTCGTGTCCGGGCCGCTGAACGCCGGCGCGTTCCCGGCATCCCCGGTGGACGGCACGTTCGGCTGCCGGCAGGTGTTCGTGAAGGCGCCGGCGCAGGCCAACTCCTCGCCGGCGACGGAGTACCAGTTCTTCGGGCAGGTGCGCATCGACGGCTCCTCGAAGGAGCTGACCGTGCATCTGCGCGACAATTCGGGCGCCTCGCTGTGGAGTAAGACGCTCGCCCCGCACCGCCGCTGACCGGTACGGATGTTCGCCGCCCCCGGAATCCGGGGTAGAAGCCGTCCCAACAGGGGGACGAACCGGATTCGGGGGCGGAATGGCCGAGCTGATCTTCACCGGCGGGCCGATCGTCACGGTCGACGCGGGCATGCGGCGCGTGGAGGCGCTGGCCGTCGCGGACGGCCGCATCCGCGCGCTGGGCGCGCACGACGAGGTGATGCGGCATCGCGGGCCCGAGACGTACGTGGTCGACCTGGCGGGGCGCGCGCTGCTGCCCGGGTTCGTCGAGGCGCACGGTCATCCGACGCTGATGGCGATGGCGCTCGCGCCGCCCGCCGTGGACGTACGGCCGTTCACCGTGCCGACCGGCGCGGACGTGCTGGAGGCGATCCGCCGGGAGGCGGCCGCCGCGGAACCGGACACGCCGCTGTGCTTCTACGGCATCGACGTACTGCTGCAACCCGGGCTGACCCCGCCGACGCGCGCCGAGCTGGACGAGCTGGCGCCGCGCAACCCGGTGGTCGTGGTGGCCAACAGTGGGCACGCCGCGTACGCGAACACCGCGATGCTCGACGCCGCGGGCGTCACGCGGGACACCCCCGACCCGCCGGGGGCCTCGTTCGTACGCGACGCCGACGGTGCGCCGACCGGTGAGGGGCGGGAGTCCGGGGCGGTGGCGCTGCTGATGGCGCCGTCCACGCGGGCGGGCGGCACGCGGTTCCCGGTGAACATGCGGTGGGCGTACGGCGAGCTGGCGCGGGCCGGGTACACCACGGTCACCGACATGGCGTACGGCGGCAACCTGCACGACCGGCTGGCGCTGCTGGCCGACGACCCGGACTGCAAGGTGCGGCTGCGCGCGTACGAGATCGGCACGCCGCCGCTGGTCCGCGCGCCCGGCCACGTGATGGGCGAGGCGCCCGGCGCCGGGCCGCTGTTCGCGCAGATCGGCATGAAGCTGTGGGCCGACGGGTCGCCGTGGCAGGGCAACATCGCGACGTCCTTCCCGTACCTGGACACCGACGCGACCCGGCGGCTCGGCCTGGAGGCCGGGCATCGCGGCGGCCTGAACCACGGGCCGGAGGAACTGGCCGAGCTGGCGGTGGCGTTCACCCGGCAGGGGTACCAGCTCGCCTGTCACGTGCACGGCGACGTGGCGGTGGACGCCGTGCTCGACGCGTACGAGCAGGCGCTGGCCAAGGAGGAGGACGCGCCGGAGCCGCCGGTCGACGCGCGCCCGCGGCTTGAGCACTGCGGCGCGATGACCCGGGAGCAGTTCGCCCGCGCGGCCGACCTGGGGGCCACGGTCAGCCTGTTCCCCGAGCATCTGTACTACTGGGGCGACGTCCTGGCCGACGACCTGTTCGGCGAGGAGGTGGCGGGCCGCTGGATGGCCGCACGCTCGGCGCTGGACGCCGGGCTGCGCGTGTCGTTCCACAACGACGGCACGGTGACGCCACCGGACCCGCTGGGCAACATCGCGTCGGCGGTCACCCGGACGACGCGCGACGGCCGGGTGCTGGGGGAGTCCGAGCGCATCACGGTAGCGGAGGCGCTCCGCGCCCAGACCATCGACGCCGCGTGGCAGCTGCACCTCGACGAGGAGATCGGCAGCCTGGCGGTGGGCAAACACGCGGACCTGGTCGTCCTGGACCGCGACCCACTGGAGACGTCACCGGAGTCCCTACGAGAGATCGGCGTAGTGGCAACGTACCTGGGCGGCCGGCAGACCCACGGGACACCGCTGTAGCCGGCGACCGGAGAAGACCTCACTCCGCGAGAACGCCCTTGCGGGTCCGCCCCGGCCCGGATAAAGGCCTCGCTTCGCGCGGCACGGGCTCCGCCCGGGATTAAGGCCTCGCTTCGCGAGACTCATTTTTTGCGCGTGTGGCCGCCGTTCCTGGCGGAGGTTTGGATGCGAGGTGCGGCCAGGTGCGGGGTTTTGAGGGCCCGTGCAGATTGTTGGCACCGTGCGCCGTGGTACTTCCAGGGCGCCGAGCCTCGCCTGCGGCGGGCATCAACCCCCGCCAGGGTTGCCCGCCGCAGACGACGCCTTGAGCCCTGCCTGTGCCGCGACGGTGTGGCCACGAATCTGCGGCATCCCCGGCGTAAAGGCCTCGCTTCGCGCGGCACGGGCTCCGCCCGGGATTAAGGCCTCGCTTCGCGAGACTCATTTTTTGCGCGTGCGGTCGCCGTTCCTGGCCGGGGTGTGGATGCGAGGTGCGGCCCGGGGCGGGGTTACGACGGCGGGAGTTCGGTGTGCCAGTTCAGGAGGGCGAGGACCGCGGGGTCTTCGCCGCGGAAGTTGGGGCGGGGGCGGGGCTGGTGGTGGGGGGTGGGCTTGGCGGAGGTCAGGCGGGCGCTTGTGGTGATGTTGTGGGTGACGCGGGGGCGGCGGATGCGTTCGTACGTGGCCAGGGCGGTCGGGATGGGTTCGGCTCGGAGGGACTTGGCCAGGACTATGGCGTCTTCCAGGGCCATGGAGGCGCCTTGGCCGGTGGCGGGGGAGGCGGCGTGGGCGGCGTCGCCTAGGAGGAGGGTGCGGGCGGTGCGCCAGCGGGGGACCTCGGGGAGGTCGTAGGCATTGGTGGCCATCAGGGAGGTCGCGGCGGCTACCAGGTCGGCCGCGGGGGTGGCGTCGGGGCGCAGCAGGGGTTCGAGGATGGGGGCCAGGGGCTCGCCGGTGTCGGCGGCGGGTGCGTCGCCGGAGACGCGTGCGAACCAGTACGTGTCGCCGGCCGGGGACACCGCGAACCCGAACGCGGCGGCGCTGCCGGCGATCATCGTGATCCGCGGGCCGTTCGCCGGGCGGGGGCGCAGGCCGGGGGTGTAGCCGTAGTACACCCGCTGGCCGGCGTACCGCGGGGGCGGGGCGCCGGCGTCGAGCAGCGTACGGGCCGCGGAGTTCAGGCCGTCCGCGGCGACCAGCAGGGCGCCGCGCGCGGTGGTGCCGTCGGCGAACACGGCCGTCACGCCGTCCGCGTCCTCGGCGAGGCCGGTGAGCCGCTTGCCGTGGTGCACGGCGATGCCGCGGCGGGCCACCTCGGCGCGCAGCACCTCGCACAGCTCGGCGCGGCGCAGGCAGCGGAACCGGGTCAGCGGGTCGGCGTGGCCGCTGAGCGGCACCACGCCGCGCTCGGTGCCGTCGGCGTCCAGCGCGGCCAGCTCGGTCAGCTCGAACCCGGCCGCGGCGACCGGCTCCGCGGCGTCCACCGCGGCCAGCGCCCGCATGCCGTTGCTGGCCAGCGTGAGGAAGGCTCCGATGTCCTCCCCCGTACGCGGATGCGCCTCGTACACCGCCGCGTCGTACCCGGCCTTGGTCAGCGCCAGCGCGGCCCCCAGCCCGCCGACGCCGCCGCCGATGATCAGTACCGGCTCCACGCCCCGGCCACCCCCGTCACCATGCCGCGCTCAGCGTCCCCGCCCGCCTCAGTCATCCGCGTCGAGCCGCGCGACCAGTCGCTTCGGTGCGATCAGCCGGTAGCTGTCCTCGACCAGCTCGGCGAGTTCGTCCCAGTCGAGGTCGGCGTCGAGGCGGATGCCGACCCAGCCCTTGGGGCCGACGTACGGGGGGCGGAAGTACACGTCCGGGGACTCGGCGATCAGGGCCTCCTGGGCGCCGGGTGCGCCCTTGAGCCACAGCTCGGTGCCGTCTTCGCGCAGCATCACGAACATCTTGTCCCGGATCCGGAACGCGGGCGCGGTGTGCCCGCCGAACGGTTTCTCCTCGGCCTCGGGCAATGCCAGGCAGATCTCTCGCAGCCGGTCCACAACGTCCACGCGGTCAGCCTATTGTGCGGCTATGACACTGCCGCCCGCCCGGCATCTGCTCCGCGCGAAGGACCTGGCCGACGCGCGGTACGCGGAGCCGCTCACGGTCGCCGACCTGGCGTGCGCGGCGGGGCTGTCCCGGGCGCACTTCAGCGCGGAGTTCCGCCGGGCCTTCGGCGAGTCGCCGCACGCGTACCTGATCACCCGGCGGCTGGAGCGGGCGGCCGCGCTGCTGCGCATGACGGACCGCTCGGTGGCGGACATCTGCATGGCGGTCGGCGCGCAGAGCGTCGGCTCGTTCACCACCAGCTTCACCCGTACGTACGGCATGTCCCCGACCGCGTACCGCGCGGCCTTCCCTCCGGCCGCCGCGCACGCGGTGATCCCGGCCTGTGTCCTGCGCGCTTACGGCCGCCCGCGATACCGGACGTTTCGAGAAGACGCCACGCCGGCCCGCGATTAGCGTCGGTGCTCCGAACCAAGGAGCGGAGGGGCCATGTTCAGCATCGGCAGCATGCAGCTCTGGGTCCACGACCAGGACGTGGCGCTGGACTTCTACACGAACAAGCTCGGCATGGAGGTCCGGTCGGACGTCACCATGCCCGAGATGGGGGACTTCCGGTGGCTGACGGTGGCGCCGCCGGGGCAGTCGGAGTTCAGCCTCGTGCTGATGGCCATCCCGGGCGAGCCGGTGATGGACCAGGCCACCGCCGGCGACGTCCGCGACCTGATGGGCAAGGGCTTCGCCGGCACGCTGTTCCTCACCACCGACGACTGCCGCGCGGATTACGAGCGGCTCAGCGCGCGCGGCGTGGAGTTCACGGAGAAGCCGGAGGAGCGGCCGTACGGGATCGACGCGGGGCTGCGCGACCCGTCCGGCAACTCCATCCGGCTCACCGAGGTACGGGACCTGTAGGCCTCAGCCGAGGCCGTTCTTCACGGCCGTGATCTGCTCGCCGGACGAGGTGTCACCGGAGAGCTCCCACACGAAGGCGCCGCCCAGGCCCTGGTTCTTCGCGTACGTCATCTTCCCGGCGATGGTGGACGGCGTGTCGTAGCTCCACCAGTTGCCGTTGCAGAAGGCGTACGCGGTCCCGCCGACCGTCCCGGTCGGCGGGCAGGAGGACGTGAGCACCTTGTAGTCCTCGATGCCCTGCTCGTACGTGCCGGGCGCGGGGCCGGTGGCGGTGCCTCCGGGGGCGCTCTGCGTGACGCCGGTCCAGCCGCGTCCGTAGAAGCCGACGCCGAGCAGCAGCTTGCTCGCCGGGACGCCGAGGCTCTTGTACTTCGCGATGGTGTCGGAGGCGTCGAAGCCCGCGGTCGGGATGCCCGCGTACGACGTCAGCGGCGAGTGCGGCGCGGTCGGGCCCTGCGCGGCCCAGGCGCCGAAGTAGTCGTAGGTCATCGGGTCGTACCAGTCGACGTACGGAGCGGCGCCCGCGTAGTCGGCGGCGTCCACCTTGCCGCCGGAGGTGCCGTCCGCGGTGACCGCCGCGGTGACCAGCGCGCTGGACCCGAACCGGGCGCGCAGCGCGGACATCACGTTGGTGAACGCGGTACGCCCGCTGGTGTCGCAGCTCAGGCCGCAGGCGTTCGGGTACTCCCAGTCGATGTCGATGCCGTCGAACAGGCCGTTCCAGCGAGAGTCGTGCAGCAGGTTGTAGCAGGAGTCGGCGAACGCGGCGGGGTTGGCCGCGGCCTGGGTGAAGCCGCCGGACCAGGTCCAGCCGCCGAAGGACCACAGCACCTTGAGGTTCGGGTACTTCTTCTTCAGCTCCTGGAGCTGGTGGAAGCTGCCGCGCAGCGCGCCGGTGTCCCAGCTGTCCGCGGTGCCGTCCACGCTCTCGGCGGCGCTGTAGTAGCGGTCGTAGTCGGCGTAGCTGTCGCCGACCGCGCACTGGCCGTTCGTGACGTTGCCGAACGCGTAGTTCAGGTGGGTGAGCTTGGCCGCGCTGCCGCTCGTGTCGATGTTCTTGACGTGGTAGTTGCGCTGGTAGACGCCCCAGTCGACGAAGTAGCCGACGACCTTGGCGCCGCCCGCGTCGCCGCCGCCGGACGCGGCGGTGGACACGGTGAGCGCGCCGGACGCCGGCGAGGTGTTCCCGGCCGCGTCGCGCGCCTTGACCGTGAACGTGTACGACGTACCGGCACTGAGCCCGGACACGGTGGCGCTGGTGCCGGTGACCGAGGCGGCCTTGGTCGCGCCCTGGTAGACGTCGTACCCGGCGACGCCGACGTTGTCGGTCGCGGCGGTCCAGGCCAGCGAGACGCTGGTCGCCGTGGTGCCGGTGCTGCGCAGGCCGGTGGGCGCGGTCGGCGCCTGGGTGTCCGTACCGCCACCGCCCGAGCCGTCGCAGGCGGCGCCGTTGAGCAGGCAGCCGGAGATCCAGCCGGACCCGGAGCCGTTGAACCCGAAGCTGGTGGACGCGCCCGCGGCCAGCTGGCCGTTGTACGAGGCGTTGGTGAACGTGTAGTGGTTACCGGAACTGGTACGCACCGCGTCCCACGACGAGGTGACCGACGTGCCGGACGGCAGGTCGAACTCCAGCTTCCAGCCGTCGACCGCGCTCGCCGTGCCGTTGGTGATCGTGCAGGAGGCGCCGAACCCGGTGCCCCAGTCGGAGGTCTTCGTGCAGCTCGCGGTCACCGCGGCGGCCGATGCCGGGGAGGCCGCGAGCACCGTGAGCGTGGTCGACACCAGCAGGGCGCCGACCACCGCTAACGCTCGCCACGTACGTTGTCCGGTCATGGCAGATCTCGATTCGTCCGGCCCCGGAGCGGGGGAAAATTTAGGAAGGTTTCCTAAAATTTCGCCGATGGTAGCCGGACGCCGAGGAACCGGCAAGATGCCGGTCGGGCCGAATCCCGGGTTCGGGCTCAGGCGGGCACCGGAGCCAGGTCCCGGTCGAAGTGGCGGTGCGCGGCGACCGCGTCGGCGTAGGCGGAGACGAAGTCCTCGACGCTGCCGCTGCCGTCGGCGACCGTGACCACGCCCAGGTCGGCGACCACCTCGCCGCCGGCCTCGGCCAGCCGCCGTACGCCCAGGCCGGCCGCGCGCAGCAGCTCCACGCCGTCGCCGAGGCCGCCGACCGCCTTGCCGTGTTTGTACGCCTCGGTGACGAAGTTCAGCGCCGACCCGTCGCCCATCAGCTCGCGTACGGAGTCCGCGCCGCCCGGCACCAGCACCGCGTCGTACAGCACCGACGCCACCGTGACGAGCTGCCGGCGGGCCTCGACGCCGCCGCCGAGCGTGCCGTCGTGCGTGCCGAGCACCTCCGGGATGGCGCCCCGCTCGGCCAGCGACTCGCTCACCGACCGCGTCTGCTGCGGGTCGGCGCCGTCGCCGGCCAGGACGGCGATCTTGCGGGTGGCGATCGAGTCGCGCGGGCTGTTCGCCTGGCTCAGCGCGGGCGACGTACGGCCGTGGTTCGGCTCGTCCGGCTCGCCGGGCGGCGCCACGCCGATGCCGTCGGCCACCCGGGCGGCCAGGACGTGGTCGATCTTGTTCAGCTCCGCGACCGTACGCTCCCGGATGTGCGGCGGCTCGACCTTGCCCAGCTCGAACCGGTACGCGGCGACGATGTGCTCCTTCTCCCAGTCCGTCATCGAGTTCCAGAACAGCGTCGCCTGGCTGTGGTGGTCGGCGAAGCTCGCGCTGCGCTTACGGATCTTGTCGCCGTCCACGCGCGCCGCGTGGGACCGGAAGCGGTGCTCGTCGGCCGGCGCCGGGCAGCCGCCGCCGAGCGAGTTCGGGTAGTAGCTGGCCTGGCCCTTGTGGATCTCCTGCTGGCCGTACCCGTCGCGCTGGTCGTTGTGCACCTCGGCGACCGGGCGGTTCACCGGCAGCTGCTCGAAGTTCGGGCCGCCCAGCCGGATGAGCTGGGTGTCCAGGTAGGAGAAGTTGCGGGCCTGGAGCAGCGGGTCGTTGGTGAAGTCGACGCCGGGCACGACGTGCGCGGTGTGGAACGCCACCTGCTCGGTCTCGGCGAAGAAGTTGTCCGGGTTGCGGTTCAGCACCATCCGCCCGACCGGCCGTACCGGCACCTGCTCCTCCGGGACGATCTTCGTCGGGTCGAGCAGGTCGATGCCGTACGCCAGCTCGTCGGACTCCGGCATGAGCTGCACGCCCAGCTCCCACTCCGGGTACGCGCCGGCGTCGATGGCCTCCCACAGGTCGCGCCGGTTGAAGTCCGGGTCCTTGCCCGCCGCCTTCTGCGCCTCGTCCCACACCAGCGAGTGCGTGCCGAGCCTCGGCTTCCAGTGGAACTTCACCAGCGTGCCGCGGCCGTCCTCGGTAACGAACCGGAACGTGTGCACGCCGAAGCCCTGCATCATCCGGTAGCTGCGCGGGATGGCCCGGTCCGACATCAGCCACATGACCGTGTGCAGCGTCTCCGGCTGCAGCGAGACGAAGTCCCAGAAGGTGTCGTGCGCGGACGCGCCCGTCGGCATCTCGTTGTGCGGCTCGGGCTTCACCGCGTGCACGAAGTCCGGGAACTTGATGCCGTCCTGGATGAAGAACACCGGGAAGTTGTTGCCGACGATGTCGAAGTTGCCGTCGCGCGTGTAGAACTTCGTGGCGAAGCCGCGCACGTCCCGTACGGTGTCCGCGGAGCCGCGCGGGCCCTGCACGGTGGAGAACCGCACGAACACCGGCGTACGCCGGCCCTCCTCGGCCAGGAAGTCCGCGCAGGTGTACTCGGTCAGCGGCGCGTACGCCTCGAAGAACCCGTACGCGCCGGCGCCGCGCGCGTGCACCACCCGCTCCGGGATGCGCTCGTGGTCGAAGTGGGTGATCTTCTCCCGCGCCTGGAAGTCCTCGAGCAGCGTCGGGCCGCGTTCCCCGGCGCGCAGCGAGTTGTCCTGGTCCTCGACCCGGGTGCCGAAGTTGGTGGTCTGGTACCGGCGCTCGCCGGAGTCCTCGCCGTGCGGGTCCGTACGGGCCGCGTCCAGCCCGCGGTCCTTCGCGTCGCGTTCGTGGTCGTGGTGTGTCATACCCGGCCGCTAACCGAGGCCCAGGTGAGCATGCACGCGGCGACGCGGGGTAGGCGCGGCGCATGGATCAGCAGCGAGACAGCGACAAACATGGACCACGGCTCGACGACGAGCTGAAGCACGAGGTCGCCGGGCTGCAGCAGGGCGCGCCGGTGGAGCCGCGCGCCGAGGAGTGGCGGACCCCCGAACCGCCGGACGAGGACGCCGACGAACAGGCGCCCGGCACCGCGACCGAGGCGCGCAGCGAGCTCGCGCGGTACCTGCGGCCGTCCCGGTTCCCGGCCCGGCGCGAGGACCTGCTCACCGAGGCCGTCGACCAGAACGCCCCCGACGAGATCGTCGACCGGCTGCGCCGGCTGCCCGGCGACGTCGCGTTCGACAACGTCGCCGACGTGTGGGTGGCGCTCGGCGGCGGCCGCGAACGCCGCGACACAGAGTGATCATCGCGGTTTCGCGGTCGCGTACGGAGGTAGGCGAATAGACGGCAGCCGACGAATCACGGGGGAGCTACGGCATGCTTCATCGTCTTGTGGTGGCCGTCGGGCGCCGGCTCGCGCTCGACCGCAACCCGATGCGCCGGCGCGTGGACCGGTTCGAGGCCTGGCTGAGCGCGCTGACGGTGCTCGTGCTGCTGGTCGTCGCGCCCGTCATCGGGGCCCGGTTCGCGGACGCGCGGCTGGCGGGCCAGCAGGCCCAGGCCCAGACGTCGCCCGCGTACAAGGTGACCGCGACCGTGGGCCGGGACCCGGGCCGCAGCGGCCCGTCGGAGATGGCCGGACCGCGGACCGTACGGGACGCGCAATGGGTCGCGCCCGACGGCACGCCGCGGCGCGGCACGGTCAGCGTCCCGTACGGCACAAGGTACGGGCGGACCGTGACGATCTGGACCGACGCGCACGGGCACGTGCGGGCGCACCCGAGCACCGCCGCGCAGATGCGCGCGAACGCCACGGTGTTCGGCGGCTTCGTGGGCGTCGCCGTCGTGCTCGGCGGCCTGGCCGTCATCTGGCTCGGCCGCCGCCTGCTCGACCGCCGCCGCTTCGCCGACTGGGACGCCGAGTGGGCCACGACCGCGCCGCGCTGGATGCGCCAGTACTAGGCCGACCGTAAGGGGAGCCTCATGGACATCGGATTTCTCAAGGGCGTCTACGCCCAGCCCGGCCCGTTCGCGACGGTCTACCTGGTCACCTCGCACGCCTCCGAGGACCAGGCCGACGCGCGGGCGCTGCGCTGGCGCGCCGAACGCGAGCGGCTCGCCGAAGCGGGCGCCGACGACGCCACGCTGGACGCCGTCGCGGCGGTGCTGCCGCGGGAGCGGGCCGCCGGGGAACGCGGCCGCGTGGTGTGCGCGTCCGGCGGCGCGGTGCTGCTCGACGACGTGCTGTACGACCCGGTCGAGGCGGCCGCGCGCTGGGCGCCGCTGCCCGACCTGCTGCCGTACCTCACCGAGCGGGCCGGGCGGCTGCCGTACACGAGCGTGCTGGTGGACCGGCAGGGCGCCGACCTCGTCTCCGCGTCCGTGGCCGGCATCGAGGCCGAGGCGCAGATCGACGCCGACGGGCACCCGCTGACCAAGGTGCGCGGCGGCGACGACGCGAACAAGCGGTACCACCGGCGGGTCGAGGGCGTCTGGGACGACGTCGCCGAGCGGGTCGCCGGCGAGCTGACCCGCCAGGTGCTGCGGTCCGCCCCGGAGGTCGTGGTGCTGGGCGGTGACCCGCAGATGCGCGGCCTGGTGCTCAGGCACCTGGACCCGCGGGTGGACCCGCTGGTCGTCACCACCGACGCGGGCGCGCGGGGGCTCGGCGCGGCCGGCGAGCCGCTGTCCGCCGAGCTGGCCGACGCGGTCCGCGCCAAGGCCGCCGAGCGGGGCGACGCGGTGGTGTCCGCGTACGCCGAGGCGCGCGGCCGCGACGGCGCCGCGACGTCCGGGCTGGCCGCGACGGTCGAGGCGCTGCGCCGCGCGCAGGTGGACACGCTGCTGCTCACCGCGGCCACCCGCGACACCTTCCTGTACATCGGCCGCGACCCGCAGGCGCTCGGCCTGACCGAGGACGAGGTCCGCGCGCTGGGCGAGACCGGCGTGACCCGTACGACCGCCGACGCGGCGCTGCTGCGGGCCGCCGCGGCGACCGACGCGCGGCTGCACGTCCCCGAGCGGGACGACCCGCCGCTGGACGACGGCGTCGGCGCGCTGCTGCGCTACACCGACTGACCGGCCACCTCGTGCTCGATCTGCTCCAGCGTCCGCCCCTTGGTCTCCGGGACGCGGCGGGCGAAGAACAGCACCGCGAGCACGCCGAGGCCCGCGTACACGCAGAACGTGGCCGTCTGGCCGATCATGGCGATGAACTGGAGGAAGAAGTACGAGACGAGGAAGTTCGCCACCCAGTTGGCGAGTGTGCAGGCGGCCATCGCCTTGCTGCGCAGCCACAGCGGAAAGACCTCGGAGATCATCAGCCAGAACACCGGGCCGAGGCCGACGGCGAAGCAGGCGATGTAGCCGACCAGCGCGAGCAGCGCCAGCCACGGCGCGTCCTGCCGCAGCGAGGGCACGGCGAAGAACGCGGCCAGCACGAGGAGCGCGACGGTGAGGCCGACGGTGCCGGTGAGCAGCAGCTTGCGGCGGCCGAACCGGTCGAGCAGGATCACCGCGACGATGGTGAACACCACGTTGGTGATGCCGACGGACATCGCCTGGGTGATCGCGGAGTCGGCGTGCAGGCCGGTGTAGGTGAGGATCGTCGGCGAGAAGTAGATGACCGTGTTGACGCCGACGAACTGCTGGAACACCGCCAGCGCCAGGCCGACGACGAGCAGCGGGCGTACGCCCGGCGCGACCAGGTCGCGGAACCGGAAGCGGCGTTCGGCGGCCAGGACGGAGTCGATGTCGTCGATCTCCCGGTCGATGTCGCCCGGCTCGCGGCTGTGCTCCAGGACGTGCCGGGCCTCCCGGCGGCGGCCGGCGCTCATCAGCCAGCGCGGCGTGTGCGGCACCACCAGCATGCCGGCGATCAGGAACAGGCCCGGCAGCGCGCCCAGGCCCAGCATCCAGCGCCAGTTGTCGCCGAGGTCCTTCAGCAGGAAGTTCAGCACGTACGCGAGCAGGATGCCGACCGTGACCAGCAGCTGGTTGAACGACACCGTGCCGCCGCGGATGCTCGGCGGCGTCTGCTCGGAGATGTACATGGGGGCGACGAACGACGCGGTGCCGACGGCCAGGCCGAGCACCGCGCGGGCCGCGATCAGCTGCGGGGTGTCCTGGGCCAGCGCGGAGCCGAGCGCGCCGATCACGTAGACGACGCCGGCGAGCAGCTTGGTCCACCGGCGGCTGATCCGGTCGGCCAGGTAACCGGACGCGACCGCCCCGGCCGCCGCGCCGAGCAGCAGCGACGCGACGATCCACGATTCTGCGACCGTACTGGGATGCAGGTCGTCGTGGATGTAGAGCAGGGCGCCGGAGATGACGCCCGTGTCGTAGCCGAACAGCAGTCCGCCGACGGCCGCGATGATCGAGATCTTTAAGACGAAGGGGTTGCGGCCGCTGGCGGCCGTACGCACGAATCCCGGCATTCCCCGCGGCTATCCGTGCTTCGGGCGGGGAAACGGGTAAGGGCATGTTCGGTGACGGAAGGAGACGCGAATGCCGGGTGTGGTCGTCGGGACGGACGGGTCGGAGGGCGCGCTGCGCGCGCTGAGCTGGGCGGTGGATGAGGCGCGGCTACGACGGACGCGGCTGACGGTGCTCGCGGTCGTCGCGGTGCCGGTCACGCTCGGCCGGGCCAGCGCGCCGATCGTCGGCGAACCCGAACCCGCGGACCTGGAGGCCGCCGAGGCCGCCGCCAACGCCGACCTCGCCGCGGCCGGCGCCGACGACGTGGACACCGAGATCCGCGTGGTCGCCGGCGTACCGGCCGAGGAACTGGTCAACGCCGGCACCGACGCCGACCTCCTGGTCGTCGGCTCCCGAGGAGTCGGCGGCTTCAGCCGCCTGTTGCTGGGCTCGGTGAGCTCCCAGGTCGTACACCACGCGACCTGCCCGGTCGTGGTGATCCCGCACCAGCGCGGCTGACCGCCCCGCCCCTGGCCGCCCGGGGCTCAGGTGAGGAGGTTCTGGGCTTGGCGTAGGTCCAGTTTTCCTGCGGGGGTGCGGGGGATTCGGTCGGTGAAGGCGACCTGGCGGGGTTTTTTGAAGCCGGCCAGGTGGGTGGCTACTGCTGACTGGATGTCGGGTTCGGTCAGGGTGGTGCCGGGGTGCCGGGCTACCAAGGCCGTTACGCGGTGGCCCCACTTGGGGTCGGGGACGCCTAGGACTACTACGTCGGCTACCTCGGGGAGGGCGGCTATCACGCCTTCGACCTCTTCCGCGTAGACCTTTTCGCCGCCGGTGTTGATCACTCGGCCTTCGCGGCCGAGGAGGAGCAGGGTGCCGTCTTCGCGGATGGTGGCCAGGTCGCCGGGGACCGTGTAGCGGACGCCGTCGACCAGGCGGAACGTGGTGGCCGAGCGGGCGGGGTCGTCCAGGTACGCGGCGTCGTCGGCGCAGGGGGCGGCCAGGCGGCCGACCTCGCCGGGGTGGACGTCCTGGTCGGCGTCGTTGAGCACGCGGGCGCCGGGGAGCAGGGTGAACACCGAGGTGATGGCGCCGGCCGAGCGCGTGGTGATCGCCGAGGCGAACGGGCCGCCCTCCGACGCGGCGATCACGTCGACCAGGCGTACGTCCAGGTGGTCGAGCAGCCGCCGCTTCACCTCGGCGCTCCACGTGACGCCGACGCTGCGGATCTCCCGCAACGCGTCGAGCCGGTACGCGCGGCGGTCCAGCGCGTCGGCGAACGGCGCGGCGAACACGTCGCCCACCAGGCACAGGTTGGTGACGCGGTGCCGCTCGGCGAGCCGGGCCAGCTCGTCCGGGTCGTACGCCCGCGACGTCGAGAACACCACGGTGCCCGCGGCGAGCAGCGTGCCCAGCGCGGTGTACAGGCCGGTCGCGTGGATCAGCGGCGGCGCGACCAGCGTGACCAGGCGCTCCGGGCCGTCGGTGAGCCGCCGCGTCACCGCGCGCAGCTCGTCCAGGTCGGCGGGCGGCGTCAGGCCGCGCACCGCGAAGCCGTTCCCGGACGCGATCCCGTACAGCTCGGCCTGCCGGTTCCGTACGCCTTTGGGCCGCCCGGTGGTGCCGCCGGTGAACATCAGCCACTCGTCGTCCCCGGACCGCGGCTCCCGCGGCAGCGGCGAAGCCCCGGCGATCGCCGCCGCGTAGTCGTCGGCCCGCCCGGCCAGCGGGTCCGGCCCGTCCACCGCCCCCAGCCGTACGAGCACGGGCGGCCCGTCGAGCCCGGCCACGTCCCCGGTCAGCGCCGCGTCCAGCACGAACGCGGCCGCGCCGGAGTCGGCGAGCAGCTCGGCCATCTCGCGCGTGTGGTACCGGTAGTTGACGTTCACCGGCGCGGCCCGCAGCTTCAGCACCGCGAACAGCGTCTCCAGGTACTCCGGCCCGTTGTACAGCGACATCGCCACCCGCCCGCCGCGCCCGACGCCCCGCTCGCGCAGGTGCCGGGCCAGGCGCGACGCCCGGTCGTCCAGCTCCCGCCACGTACGCCGGACGTCGCCGTGGACGACGGCGACGCGGTCACCGCGCTCGTCCGCGACCGCCTCGAGCAGCGTCGCGAATCCCTCGCGCACGGCGCGGCCTACCCGAGCCCGAACAGCCGTACGGCGTTGTCCTTGAGGATCCGCGGCCGGACCTCGTCGCGGATCTCCAGCTTCGCGAAGTCGCGCAGCCAGCGGTCCGGTGTGATCAGCGGGTAGTCCGAGCCGAACAGCACCTTGTCGCGCAGCAGCGTGTTGGCGTACTGCACGAGCTGCGGCGAGAAGTACTTCGGCGACCAGCCGGACAGGTCGATGTGCACGGTCGGCTTGTGCAGCGCGACCGAGATCGCCTCGTCCTGCCACGGGAACGACGGGTGCGCCAGGATGATCGGCATGTCCGGGAAGTCCACCGCGACGTCGTCGACGTGCATCGGGTTGGAGTACTTCAGCCGGATCCCGCCGCCGCCCGGCTGGCCCGCGCCGGCGCCGCTGTGCCCGGTGTGGAACAGCGCGATCAGCCCGGCCTCGGCGATCACCTCGTACAGCGGGTACACGGCCGGGTCGTTCGGAAAGAACCCCTGGGTGTTCGGGTGGAACTTGAACCCGCGCACGGCGTGGTTCGCGATCAGCTCCTTGGCCATCCGTACGCCCTCGGCGCCGCGCGCCGGGTCGATGCTGGCGAACGGGATCAGCACGTCGGAGTTCTCCGCGGCCAGCTCGGCGATCTCCTCGTTGGTCGGCGCACCGGGCCGCGCGCCGTTCGCGCTGTCCACACCGAACACCACCGCCGCCATGTTCCGCTCGCGGTAGTAGGCGGCGATGTCGGGGGTCGTGTTCGCGGCCACCCCGTCCGTACGGAAGTACTCGGCCATCGCCTTCAGCCGCTCACCTCCGGCGTCCTCATCACCCCCGTCGACGGAGGCGTGCACGTGAACGTGGACGTCGATGGCGGTGACGGCAGAGGGATCGACGGGCATGTCCGGGTCCTCCCGTAATCGGCGGCTGACTCGGACGCTAGACATCTGTGTTGCGATCGTCAATGTATTGCCCAGCGTCGGCTTACCGGCGTACGGGCGGCTACACGTCCAGGCCGTAGTGTGCGGCCGCGTTGTCGTGCAGGATCGCGGCGCGGTCGGCTTCGGAGACCGCCGCGAGCAGGCGGGTGCCGCCGTCGCCGTGGTCGTGCGGGTGGTCGCTGGCGTACATGAGGACGTCGGAGGCGCGCGCCATCTCCAGGAGCTCGGCGAGGTGGCGGTCGTCGCGGGGGAGGTGGGCGGGCTCGGTGGTGAGGCGGAAGTGGCGGTACACGTACGCCGACGGGTTCTCCTTGACCCACGGGACCTCGCGCCAGACCCCGCGCCAGTCCTTGTCGAAGCGCCACAGGAGGGCGGGGAGCCAGGAGAAGCCGCACTCAAGCAGGGACACCTGGAGTGACGGCAGGCGCTCGAAGACGCCCTCCGCGATCAGGCTCACCAGCTGGCCCTGCACGATGACCTGGGAGTTCGCGACGTAGTCCTCCAGGTACGTGTGCGTGAAGCCGGTGGCGGTGGGCGCGTTGCCCACCCGGCCCCACGCGTGCAGCGCCACCGGCAGGCCGGCGTCGGCGGCGGCCTGGAGGACGGGCAGGTAGCGGCGGTTGCCGTAGCGGGTGTCGACGCTGCGCACGGGCAGCAGCACCCGGACGAAGCCGGGGTGGGCGGCGGCGCGCTCGATCTCGGCGACCGCGGCCTCCGGGTCCGACGTCGGCACGGTCAGGCTCGCGCGCAGCCGGTCGTCGCGGTCCAGCCACCTCTCCCGCAGCCACTCGTTGATCGCCCGGGTGAGCGCCGCCTCGTAGTACGGGTTGCGGTTGGCGTCGAACGCGGACAGGCAGGTGAGGATGGCGAAGCCGGAGACGCGCTCGCGCAGCGCCTCGACGGTGGCGGGCGGGGCGCCGCCGGTGGTGGGCGCGCCCATCGGGTACTGGCCGCCGAGCGCCGGGCCGATCCGTACGGTGCCGCCGGTGATGTACTCCCGCCAGTACGCGTCCAGGTACGGGAACAGCGCCTCGAACGACGCGGGCGCGCAGTGGACGTCGGTGTCGATCATCGGGGCGCTCATGCCGCCTCCAGCCCGTACAGCGCCCGCGCGTTCTCGCCGTAGAACTTCGCGCGCAGCTCCTTCGGCACGTCGCGCAGCGCGGTGCGCGGGTTGTCGAAGTCCCAGTGCGGATAGTCGGAGGCGAACATGATGTGGTCGGTCATGCCGGTGTGCTCAAGCGCCCAGGCCAGGTGCCGCGGCTCGGCGGGCTCCTCGATCGGCTGGGTGGTCAGCCAGATGTGCTCGCGCAGGTACTCCGACGGCTTGCGGGACAGGTGCGGCAGGTCGGCGCGCAGCTTGTCGAAGCCGTCGTCCAGCGCCCACATCAGCGGCCCCATCCACGAGATGCCGCCCTCGACCAGCACCACGCGCAGCCGCGGGAACCGCTCGAAGACGCCCTCGCAGATCAGGCTGACCGCGAGCGCCGCCTCCAGGTTGCCCATCCACACGTGTTCTTCCAGGTAGAACGACGGCCAGCCGGCGCCGCGGTGGTTCTCCATGCCGCCGAGGTGGAACGCGACCGGCAGGCCCACGTCCTCCGCGGCCTCGTAGATCGGCCAGTACTTCGCCCGCCCGAACGTCGTCTCCCCGGAGGTGGGCAGCAGCGCCTGGACGAAGCGGCGGTCCCCGGCGTACCGGGCGATGTCCTCGGCGGCGGCCTCCGGCGACTCGTGCGTGATGGCCAGCGAGCTGCGCAGCCGCGGCTCGCGGTCCAGCCACTCGGTGGCCAGCCAGTCGTTCAGCGCCCGGCACATGGCCTGCCCGAAGTCCGGCGCGACCGCGCCGAAGCCGTGGCTCTGCAGCGGGATCAGCACGCCGTACGTCACGTCGTACTCGTCGAGCAGCTGCGCGCGCATCAGGTCCAGGTCGCCGCCGGGCAGCCCCTCCTCCGGGTACGCGTCCAGGCGGTTGCCGCCGTTGGTGAGCCGGGGGTAGATCATCGGCGGGTTGGCCACCCGGTACCCGAACTCCTCGTACCGGGTGCGCCACGGCTCGTCCAGCCGCGCGGCGATCTCCTTGGGCATCGCCGCGGGGTGGATGTCGGCGTCGACCAGCATGATCATTCACCTTCCTGCCGCGTGGCCGTCGAGGTGTCCACGACCACGTAGTCGTCCTCCACACTGACCTGGAACGTCTCGGCCCGGTACGGGCCGGGGACGCGGCCGTTCGGGGGTTCCGGGGTGGCCGCGCCGTCGAGGGCCCGGCCGGGTTCGACGCGGACGCCGTAGCCGCGGACCGGCGCGTCGCCGGGGCGCATGTACGACTGGCCGGAGGACAGCTCGTACTCCCAGCCGTGCCAGGGGCACTTGACCAGCGCGTCCTCCTCCGAGAGCCGGAACTCGCCCGGCAGGGCCGAGGTCATCCACGCGGCGGTCTTACCGAGGCACAGCGGGCCGCCCTGGTGCGGACAGTGGTTGTTCAGGGCGTAGAACCGGTCGCCGACGCGGAACACGCCGATCGAGCGGCGCCCGACCCGGACGATCCGCCGCTCACCCGGGGGGAAGTCCGCCACCCGGGCCACCGCCACCTTCATGCCACCTCCAGGAGTGCACGATCGCGTTCGGGGTTGACCAGCAGCACGTACGCGACGCCGGCGGCCGCCAGGGCGGCGCCGAAGACGGTGAAGACGGTGCGGTAGCCGGCCGCCGGGGAGGCGGCGGCGTCGAGGATGGCGCCGGTCAGCCAGGGGGCGAGGACGCCGGACAGCGAGCCGATCGCGTAGTACAGGCCGAGGGCGCCGGCGCGGCGGCGGGGGGTGACCAGCTCGGCGACCACCGGGCCGCCGAGGCCGACGCTGCCGGAGGCGCCCGCGTAGCCGAGGAGCAGCAGGACCAGGCCCGCGGCGGCGGCCGGGGCGTACCCGGAGGCGGTCAGCAGGAGGCCGCCGAGGGTCATCGACGTGCCGGCCAGCAGGCCGCGGGCCTTACGGGAGGGGACGCCGCGGCGCAGCAGCCGGTCGCTGACCCAGCCCAGGCCGACCAGGCAGACGACGCCGAACACGCTGGGCAGGCCGAGCAGCGATCCGGCCTGCACCTCGCCCATGCCGAGCACGGCCTGGAAGTACGACGGCAGCCAGGTGATCACCAGCGTGGCCAGCCCGAAGACGGCGAAGTTCCCGATCACGGCCCCGGCGAACGTACGGGTCCGGGCGACGCGCCGGAGCGGCACGTCCCGCCCCGCAGAGGCGGAGCCGGGCTCCGCGGGCCCGGCGGGGTCAGGGCCGGGCCGCGCGGAGTCCGAGGTGTAGGGGCCGGTGCGGCCGAGCGGCAGCCAGACCGCGCACCACACGAGGCCGATGATCACCAGCGCCGTGAACCCGCCGCGCCAGCCCCAGACGCCCATGATCACCGCGAGCAGCGGCGCGAGGCCGAGCTTGGCGATGGTGGCGCCCGCGTTGAGCAGTCCGGACGGGAGACCGCGCCGGTCGTTGGGGAACCACGTGTACGTCAGCGCCAGCGCCACCGGGTTCGCCGGGCCCTCGACCGCGCCCAGCGTGATCCGGCCGAACAGCAGCGTGCCGAGGCTCGCGTACGCCAGCACCGGCACCGACGTCAGCGACCACCCGAGCACCAGCGCGAACAGCACCCACCGCAGCCGGAGGCGGTCCGCGACCAGGCCGCCGAGCAGGCACGTGAGGATGGACAGGAAGTAGAACGAGCTGCCCACGAACCCGAACGCGCTCTCCGACAGGTGCAGCTCGCGCATCAGCGGGGTGGCGGCGAGCCCGAGCACCGCCTTGTCCGCCCAGGACACCGCGATGAACAGCACGGCCATCGCGGTGACCGTCCAGGTGGCGGCCGCGCGCGGCGGCGCCACCGGGACGGCGGGCGCGGCGCGGGTGGTCACACCGCCTCCGGCGCGGGCTCCGGACGCGCCGGTGGCGGCGCCAGCGCGCCGTCCGCCTCAGCCGGCAGTCTGCGCTGCACGCCGCCGAGCACGAACAGCAGGACCGCCATCAGCACCGGGAACAGCGCGAACACGTAGAACGTGCCCTGGGCGCCGAGCCCGCCGTCCATCAGCACGCCGGCCAGCCACGGCCCGACCATCGCGCCGAGCTTGGCGATCGACGTGGCCCACGCGGCGCCGTTCGCCCGGATGGCCGGCCGGTAGAAGATCGCCGCGATGCTGTGCATACCGCCGTGCCCGCCGATGACCACGATGTGCGCGAACATCAAGATCGCGACGAACAGCGCCGGCTGCAGCGTCACCAGGCCGATGACCAGCAGCGTCGGCACGGCGAGCAGCGGCATCACGCCGGTCGTCCCGGCGCCGCGCCGGTCGATGAACCGGGCGATGACCAGCTGCCCGACACAGCCCGCCACGCTGGCGCCCGCCGCGATGTTCGCCGCCGCGGACACGCTGAACCCGAGCCGCTCGTTGATGATCGGCCCCCAGAACGCCAGGTAGAACACCAGCGCCGAGGAGCACATGTACGCGACCCACAGCAGCGGCGTGATCCGCGCCAGCGCGCCGCGGAACAGCATCCCGGGGTGGAACGCCCGGGTGTCCACGCCGACCGGCCCGACCACGAACCGGGTGCCCGCGGGGAACGTCAGCCCGGGCCGCACCCGCCCCAGTACGGCGGCGACCCGTTCGGGCCGCCGCCCGGTCTGCGCCAGGAACTTCACCGACTCCGGCAGCACCAGCAGGACGGGGACCACCACCGCCAGCGAGCACAGGCCGCCGGCGACGAACACCGACCCCCAGCCGTACGCGGGAATGAGCAGGTTGGAGACCGGCCCGCCGGCCGCGCTGCCCAGGCTGTAGCCGACCATGATGATCACCACGGACGTGGACCGCATCCGGGCGGGCGCGTACTCGGTGTTCAGCGCCCAGGTCAGCGGCAGCGCGCCGCCGAGGAACAGGCCGGCGACCGCGCGCAGCACGATGAGCTGGGTGAAGTCGGCGGAGAACGCGAACGCGATGGTGAACACGCCGAACCCGGCGACCGCGATCGCGATGGCCGGCTTGCGGCCGATCCGGTCGCCGAGGTAGCCCAGGCCCAGGCCGCCGATCAGAGTGCCGGCCAGCCCGACCGTGCCCAGCGTGCCGAGCTGCGCGTCGCTCAGCCCGTACGCGCCCTCGATGTACCGGCCGGCGAAGGAGATCAGCTGGAAGTCGAAGCCGTCGAGGAACGTGATCAGCCACGACACGACGAACATGGCGATCCAGAAGCGCCCGGCGCGCTGGCGCTCGATGATCGGGGTGACGTCGACCGGTGCGGTCATGGCGCGCTCCTCTCCGGTACGGGCTCGCCGAGGTTGGCGGCCAGCCGCGCGGTCAGCGCCGCGGCGTCCACGTCGTGCAGGCTCCCCGTGCCGGCCAGGTCCAGCGCGTGCGCGGCGCCGGCGCCCATCGCCACGCACGGGCCCATCACCCGTACGGACGACAGCGCGGCCGCGTCGCCGTCGACGCAGCGGCCGGCCGCGACCAGGTTGTCCGCGTCCGGCGGGAGCATCGCGCGCAGCGGCACGTAGTGGACGTGGTCGGGGCCGAACATCTCCCACACGAAGCCGTCGGCGCGGTCGTGCAGCTCGATCGGCCAGGCCGTACGGGCCACCGCGTCGGGGAACCGCGTGCCGGCGCGCACCTCGTCGGTGCTGAGCTGGTGGGCGGCGGCGATCCAGCGGGCCTGGCGGCGGCCCGGGAAGCCGTACGCGCGCACCCGGGCGTCGCCGAACGCGCGCGGGAACGCGTCGCGCAGGAACGCCAGCACCCGGTCCACCTGCGCCTTGCCGTCCAGCTGTGCGGCGGAGGCGGTGACGGCGTCCAGCGGCGCGGCGATGTGCGTCATGTTCAGCACCGCCGTGCCGCGGCCGGGGAAGAAGAACGCCAGGCCGTCGCGGCGCGGCAGGCCGTACCGGTCGGCGCGCTCGCCCAGCAGCGCGGTGATCTCCGCCGGCTCCGGGCGGTGCGCCTCGTCGACCCGCTCCACCACGGCCTGCTGCGAGCCGTAGATCGGCCGCTCCGGTACCCGGCAGGGCAGCCCCGCCTCCCAGGTCAGCGCGGCGTCGCCGGACGCGTCGACGTACCCGGTCGCGTCGATCGTCACGTCGCCGAAGCGGGTGGCCAGCGTCAGCCCACGCACCCGGCCGTCGTCCAGGCCGACGCGGCGGATCACCGCGCCGGTGATCACCCGGATGCCCAGCGCGGCCACGGTGGCCTCAAGCCAGCGGCCGAGCGCCACCTCGTCGTAGAAGACCGTCATCGTGTGGCCTTCGTTGAAATACAGGTCGCCGGTGGCGCCGAGGTCGCGGAAAATGTCGTCGAAAATTCCGTACGTGAGCCGGCGGCGTTCCGGCGCGTTTCCGAAAACGCCGCAGAACAGCCCGATCAGCGAATTCACCATCTGCCCGCCGAGCACCGGCAGCGCGTCCACCAGCACGACGTCGCGGCCGAGCCGCGCGGACTCGATCGCCGCGGACGCCCCGGCCGCGCCCGCGCCCACCACGCACACGTCCGCGCGCAGGTGCGCCGCGCCGTTCCCGTGTTCCTTACGGACCGTGCTGACCTTCAGTTCCGTCAAGGGGTGGGGCATGCACGAACGGTACGTGTCGTCTTTGTTACGGAGAAATAGATATCGGATCTGCGGATCATCAGCGCCGTTTATTCCGGCATTTCACAGCCGTGCCGCGGCCTGCACGACGGTGCGGCGCAGCCACGCGTGCGCCGGGTCGTCGTCGTGCTGGGCGTGCCACCACAGCCGCTCGACCACGGGGTCCGGGTCGCCCGGGCAGTCGAGCAGCCGCAGGTCGTGGTGGTGCGCGAAGCGCCGGGCCAGCCGGTGCTGCATCAGCGCGAGCCGGTCCGTACCGGCCACGAAGTACGGGATGGCGGAGTAGCTCTCCACCCGCACGGACACCTGCGGGCGGACGCCGAGCACGGTGAGCAGCCGCGGGATCGGCGCGGTCGGCGGGTACCCGGTCACGTCGTGGTACGGCAGCACCCACGGCAGCCGGTTCAGGTCGGCCAGCTCAAGGCGGTCCGCGGACACGTACGGGTTGTCCGCCGCCACCACGCACACCCACCGGTCGGTGAACAGCTCCGCGGAGCGCACGTCCGGGCGGTCGAGCTGCGGCGCGGTCGGCACGATGAGACCGTCCACCATGCGCAGCGTCTCGGTGACGTCGGCGAGCTGGCGCTCCTTGACCTGCCGCACGTGCAGCCGGATGCCCGCCGCCGTCGCGTCGATCAGCCGGGACAGCGGCTCGGCCAGGACGGCGATGGAGTAGTCGGCCAGGACCAGCGTGAACTCGCGCGTCGAGGTGGCCGGGTCGAAGCCGGGGGAGGCGGAGAAGATCCGCTCGACCGCCGCGCACGCCGTCTCCACCTGCTCCGTCAGCTGGGCGGCGAGCGGCGTGAGCACGTACCGGCCGCGTTCGCGGACGAGCAGCTCGTCGCCGAAGTGCCGGCGCAGCCGGCCGAGCGCCGCGCTGGCCGCGGGCTGGGACACCCCGACCCGCCGCGCGGCCCGCGTGACGTTGCGCTCGCGCAGCAGCGCGCGCAGCACGACGAGCAGGTTGAGGTCGAGCCGCGCCAGGTTACCGCCGGCCTTCTCCACCACGGCACCACCTCGCTCGGCGTTACGGTAACCCGGGCCGGGTGTGAAACGCGATCATCGGGTAGCGGGCGGTCATGGACCAGCTGGCCCCGGACCGTACGGTCGCCTCGTTCGACTCGGCGACCGGCATGCTGCGCGCGCTGGCGAACTCCCTTCAGGGCCGGGACACGCCGCTGCTCGGGCAACTGCCCGGCCGGTACGAGGCACTGATGTCCGGCGCGCTCGGGATCGTGAACGCGCTGCCGCCGCGCCTGGCGCAGAAGGCGTACGCGGTCGGCGGCTGGATGGAGGCGATCCGCCCCGGCGACGCCGGGCGGGTGGACGCGGACGCGCTGGCGGAGTGGGTGGTGGACCACTATCCGCGGCGGCGCTATCCGGTGATCTTCGTCGGCTCGTCCAACGGTGCGCTGACGCACCTGGCCGCGGCGATGGGCGCGGCCTGGCTGCCGCAGACGCTGCTGATCCCCGTACGGCAGAAGCACGCGCACCCCGACGACCCGGCCGCGGACCTGCGCACGCTGCGATCCGCGGGCGAGGAGCTGCTCGCGGCGAACCCGGGGCTGCACCTGCACCACATGCACGACGCGAGCCAGGATCGGCTGATGATCGCCGGCATGTCGTACTTCCGGGTCAAGTGGGGGCGGCTGCCTCCCGCGTACCGGCGGTTCATCGCCGGCCACCTGGCGCCCGGCGGCGTCGTCGTGGCCGTGGACTGCGGGCTGCACTGGCCGACGACCACGGTGACCGACCGGTACGCCTTCCAGCACGGCGCGGTGGGCGGCGCGACCGTCGAGGAGTTCCGGTTCGGCGGGCCGCGGGTGGCCGCGTACCTCGCGCGGTACGGCTCCCCGGTGCGCGCCTGGAACGCGCCAGAGCCGGACGGCACGAGCCCGGAGGCCGAGTGGGGGTTCGCCGCGGAGCTGCTCGGCGACCTGCGCGGGCTCGGCGCCCGTACCGCGCGGCTCGGTTTCGACCGGCCCGAGGCGCTCAGCCCGGTGGTCGCGGACCTGTTCCGCGACCGGTACGCCGCGCTCGGCATGCGGACGGACCGGCTGCTGGTGTCCTCGTTCCTGCTGCTCGACCCGCACCTGGCGCAGCGCACCGCGTCGGTGCCGTACTGGTCGGTGTTCAACACCGAGCCGGACCTGCGGGCCGCGCACGCGTACCTGGACGGGGCCGCGCCGTACGCGGAGATCCGGGCGCTGCTGTTCTCCCACGGGGTGGAGTCGATCGGGCTGGCGCCGGCGGCGGGCTGGCGGCGGCTGGCCGAGCGGGCGACCCGGTACGGCGCGCTGGTGGGCGTGGACGAGCGGGCCTACCCGCGGGACTTCGCGTCGGTGGCGCGGGCGCACCGGGACCTGGCCCGGGTCCGTCCGGTGTACCCGGCGCCCGGCCCGATCCCGTACGAGGAGGCGGCCGCGGCGCTGGCCGGCGACCCGCGGGTCAGCTGGGATCCGCCGCGGGTGCCGACGCCCTGACCAGGTCACGTACGGGCGCGGTCCAGGCGTCCGGGGCGTTCCAGACGAACGTGTGCGGGCCCGGGACGGCGACGAACCGGCCGGCGAGGCCGCGTGCCCATTCCTCGGTGCTCAGGCCGTCGCGGTCGCCGCGCAGGACGAGCACCGGCATCGGCAGACGGGGGACGAGCTCCTCGAGGTGCGGGCCGCGGAGGTACCCGCGGGTCATCGCGAGGATGCGTCGCGGCCCGGCCCGGTACCACTGCGGGAGGTGCAGCGAGCGCAGGCCCGGAAGCGGGTACCGGATGTCGCGCAGCCAGGCGCGGATCGCCCCGGGCACGGACCGGTTCGCCGGGTCCATGGTGGGCGCGGCCAGCACCAGCGCGCGCGTCCGCTCCGGCCGCCGCCGCGCCACCTCGGCGGCCACCTGTGTGCCGCTGGAGTGCCCCGCCAGGACGACCGGCCCGCGCTCGTGCGCGTCCAGCCAGGCGGTCACCGCGCCGGCGTGCGCGTACGCGTCCATGCCGCCGCGCGGCTCCCCACTGCCCGCGAGCCCCGGCAGCTCCACCAGGTGCACCCGCGTCCAGGCGGCGAGCGACGCCGCGGCGGGCAGCAGGTAGTCCGACACCGCCATCCCCATGACCAGCACGACCGGCGGTTCCCCGGCCCCGAGCGTGCGGCTCCGGATCCGGCCCTGCGGCGTCTCGGTGAAGCGCACGAGGTACGCGTCGGGCATCACGCGCCCGCCACTACCCGGTCCGGACGAGGCATGCCCCGCGCCGCCTCGGTTAGCCCCCACTCCATGACGGCGATCGACGACTTCCGGGCCCGGGTACGCGGGGAGGTCCGGTTCGACGCGGGGACCCGCGGGGCTTACGCGACCGACGCGTCCAACTACCGGCAGGTGCCCATCGGCGTCGTGGTCCCGTACGACATCGAGGCCGGCGTCGCGGCGGTCGGCGTGTGCCGGGAGCACGACCTGCCCGTGCTGTCCCGCGGCGGCGGCACCAGCCTCGCGGGGGAGTGCTGCAACGCCGGCGTGGTCATCGACTGGTCGAAGTACTGCCACCGGATCGAGCGCATCGACCCGGACGCCCGCCGCATCGTCGTCCAGCCCGGCGCCGTCCTCGACGACGTGAACCGGGCACTCGAACCGTACGGGCTGATGGTCGGGCCCCGCCCGTCCACCCACCCGACCTGCACCATCGGCGGCATGATCGGCAACAACTCCTGCGGGTCAAGCGCGCAGGCGTACGGCAAGATGGTCGACGCCGTCGAGCGCCTGGAGGTGCTGACGTACGACGGCACGCGCATGTGGACCGGCGCGACCGGCGACGCGGAGTACGCCGAGATCGCCGCCGGCGGCGACCGCCGCGCGGACATCTACACCCGCCTGCGCGAGCTCCGCGACGCCCACCTCGGCGCCATCCGCACCGGCTATCCGAAGATCCCGCGCCGCGTCTCCGGCTACAACCTCGACGACCTGCTCCCGGAGAACGGCTTCCACGTCGCCCGCGCGCTCGTCGGCAGCGAGTCCACGCTGGTCACCGTGTTGCGGGCGGAGCTGAACGTGGTCGAGGTGCCGCGCCGGCGGTCGCTGGTGGTGCTCGGGTACCCCGACATCACGGCCGCCGCCGACGCCGTGCCGGACGTCGTCCGGCACGAGCCGCTGGCCGTCGAGGGCCTGGACGACCGGCTGGTCGCGCTGGAACGCGAGGAGCACTTCGACCCGGACGCGCTGCGCCGGCTGCCCGAGGGGTCCGGCTGGCTGATGGTGCAGTTCGGCGGGGACACCGACGATGAGGTCCGCGAGCGCGCCGACGCGCTGATCCGCGACGTGGACGGCGGCGACGGCGCGCCGCACGCCGCGTACCTGGACGACCCGGAGCGCGAGGACCGGCTGTGGAAAGTGCGCGAGGCCGGGCTCGGCGCCACCGCGTACCCGCCGGGCGCGCACGAGACGCACGAGGGCTGGGAGGACGCCGCCGTACCGCCCGCCCGGCTCGGCGACTACCTGCGCGACTTCCGCGACCTGCTGGACCGGTACGGCTACCAGGGCGCCTCGCTGTACGGGCATTTCGGGCACGGCTGCGTGCACACCCGCATCCCGTTCGAGCTGCGCACCGACGACGGCATCGCGCGCGTCCGGTCCTTCGTGCACGAGGCCGCGGACCTGGTGGTGGCGTACGGCGGGTCGCTGTCCGGCGAGCACGGCGACGGGCAGTCGCGCGGCGAGCTGCTGCCGAAGATGTTCGGCCCGGAGCTGATGGCCGCGCACCGCGCCATGAAGGACGTCTTCGACCCGGGCGAGCGGATGAACCCCGGCAAGGTCGTGCGCCCGTACCGGATGGACGAGAACCTGATGCTGCGGCACTGGTTCCCGGTCGAGCCGGACGCGCACTTCACGTACGAGGACGACGGCGGCAGCTTCGCGGCGGCCGCGTCGCGGTGCGTGGGCGTGGGCAAGTGCCGGCAGCACGAGGGCGGCGTCATGTGCCCCAGCTACCGGGTGACCCGCGAGGAGCGGCACTCCACCCGCGGGCGGGCGCGGCTGCTGATGGAGATGGTGCGCGGCGACGTGATCACCGACGGCTGGCGGTCCGCGGAGGTGCACGACGCGCTCGACCTGTGCCTGGCCTGCAAGGGCTGCAAGACCGACTGCCCGGTGGACGTCGACATGGCGACGTACAAGGCCGAGTTCCTGGCCCACCACTACGCGGGCCGGGTCCGCCCGGCCGCGCACTACACGATGGGCTGGCTGCCGCTGTGGGCCCGGCTGGCCGCCGAGGCGCCGCGTCTCGCCAACGCGGCCGCGCACGCGCCCGGCCTGTCCGCCGTGCTGAAACGGCTCGGCGGAGTGGCGCCCGGGCGGGACATTCCGCGCTTCGCTCCATACCGGTTCGCCGACTGGTGGGGTCGGCCCGGCACCGGGCGGACGGTCGTGCTGTGGCCGGACACGTTCACCAACAACTTCGCGCCGTGGATCGCCGAGGCCGCCGTACGGGTGCTCCAGGACGCCGGGTTCCGCGTCACCGTGCCGCCCGGCACCGTGTGCTGCGGGCTGACCTGGATCTCCACCGGGCAGCTCGGCGTCGCCCGGCGGGTGCTCGACCGCACCATCGACGCGCTCCTGCCGCGGCTGGAGCAGGGCGTGCCGGTGGTGGTGCTCGAGCCGAGCTGCGCCGCGGTGTTCCGGTCCGACGCCACCGAGCTACTGGGCAGCGGGCGGGCGAAACTGCTGGCCGCGCGTACGTACACGCTGGCCGAGCTGCTCGCCGAGCAGGCACCGGACTGGCGTCCGCGCGGCACCGGCGGCGCGCGGCGGTCCGCGCTGGCCCGGGTGCACTGCCACCAGCACGCGATCATGGGCTTCGGCACCGACACCGGCCTGCTGGACCGCTGCGGCGTGGACGTCACCCCGATCGAGGAGGGCTGCTGCGGCCTGGCCGGGAACTTCGGCTTCGAGCGCGGCCACGAGGAGGTGTCGTACGCCTGCGCGCGGGACGGCATCTGGAAGCCGGTGGCCGCGGCGCCCCCGGACACGGCCGTGCTGGCCGACGGGTTCTCCTGCCGTACCCAGCTCGACGCCGGTACCACCGGGCGGCACGCCGTGCACCTCGCCGAACTGCTCGACGCGATGAACCGGGGCGAGGAGGTGCCCGCATGATCGCCACCGGCCTCGACGGCCGCGTGCGGGGCGTCACCGCCCGCGCGTACACCATCCCCGCCGACGCCCCCGAAGGCGACGGGACGCTCGCCTGGAACCAGACGACGCTGGTCCTCGCCGAGGCCGACGGCGGCGACGCCACCGGGCTCGGCTGGACCTACGCGCCACCGGCGGCCGCGTCCGTGATCACCGGGACTCTCGCGGACGCGGTCACCGGTCTACCGGCCGCCGACGTGCCGGCGGCCAACGCGGCCATGGTACGAGCCGTGCGCAACGCCGGGCGGCCGGGCATCGCCGGGTACGCGCTGTCCGCGGTGGACTGCGCGCTGTGGGACCTCAAGGCCCGGCTGCTCGGCGTGCCGCTGGCCACGCTGCTCGGCTCGGCGCGCGACACGGTGCCGGTGTACGGCAGCGGCGGCTTCACCCCGTACGACGCGGACCGCACCCGGCGGCAGCTCGCCGGCTGGGTGCACGACCAGGGCATACCGCGCGCCAAGATCAAGGTCGGCGAGGAGTGGGGCACCCGCGAGGGCCGCGACCTGACCCGCATGCGGCTGGCCCGCGACGTGATCGGCGGCGACGCGGAGCTGTACGTGGACGCGAACGGCGGCTACACCGCCAAGCAGGCCGTACGGGTGGCGTCCGCGGCCGCCGACCTGGACGTGCGCTGGTTCGAGGAGCCGGTGACGTCCGACGACCTGGACGGCCTCGCGCTGGTCCGGGACCGGGTGCCGGCCGACGTCGCGGCGGGCGAGTACGGCTGCGACCCGGCGTACTTCCGGCGGATGGCCCCGGTCGTGGACTGCCTCCAGGCCGACGCGACCCGCTGCGGCGGCGTCACCGGCTGGCTGGCCGCCGCGACCCTCGCCGCCGCGCACCACCGGGACATCTCCGCCCACTGCGCGCCCACCCTGCACGCCCCGGTGGGCTGCGCGGCCCCCAACACCCGGCACCTGGAGTGGTTCCACGACCACGTACGCGTCGAGGGCCTGCTGTTCGACGGGGTGCCGGACCCGGGCGGCGGCTCGGTACGCCCCTCCGAGGAGCCGGGATTCGGCGTGGAGCTGCGCGCCGGCGACGCGGAGCCGTACCGGGTGCGGTGAGCCGCCGTCCGGACGGTTTCGTCCCCGTGACCTGGGTAGCGGCCGGGCATGGTTGCGATCGGCTACACGATGATGTGCGAGCAGACCCCGCCCCGGCAGCTCGTCCGGGATCTCCAGACCGCGGAGGACGCGGGGTTCGACTTCTCGGTGATCTCCGACCACCACGCCCCGTGGCTGGAGGAGCAGGGGCACTCGCCGTACGCCTGGTCCGTGCTGGGCGCGGCCGCGCAGGCGACCGAGCGCATCCCGCTGATGACGTTCGTGACCTGCCCGACCATGCGGTACCACCCGGCGGTGGTGGCGCAGAAGGCGGCGACCGTGGACCTGCTGTCCGGCGGGCGCTTCACGCTGGGCCTCGGCGCGGGGGAGAACCTCAACGAGCACGTGGCGATCGACGCCTGGCCGCCGGCCGGACGGCGGCACGAGATGCTCGTCGAGTCCATCGAGATCATCAATGAGCTGCTGCGCGGCGGGTACGTCACGTACGAGGGGGACTACTTCACGGTCGAGTCGGCGCGCATCTGGGACCTGCCGGAGCGCGACATCCCGATCGGCGTCGCCGCCTCCGGGCCGCGGTCCGGGCGGATCGCCGCGGAGAACGGCGACGCGCTGATCGCGGTGGCGCCGGACGCCGAGCTGGTGGAGGGCTTCACCGAGGCCGGCGGCGCGGGCAAGCCGGTGTACGGGCAGCTGGCGGTCTCCTACGACACCGACGTCGACGCCGCCCGGGAGCGCGCGCACCGGTTGTGGCGGTGGGCGGTGGCCGGCTGGAAGGTGATGGCCGAGCTGCCGTCGCCGGTCAACTTCGGCGCGCAGACCGCGACCGTACGGCCGGACGACGTGGCCGACCTGGTGCCGTGCGGGCCGGACGTGGAGCCCGTGGTCGCCGCCGTACGGAACTTCGTCGAGGCCGGCTTCACCCACGTGGCCCTGGTGGGCGTCGGTGCCGACCGGCAGGAGGAGTTCCTGACCTGGGCGGACAAGGAGCTGCTGCCCGCGGTGCGCGAGCTCGGGCCCAGCGGCGGAGGGGGAGCCTGACATGACCATGGAACAGCGTCCGGAGGACCTGGACCGACCGAGACCCACCAGCACGCCGGAACCGCAACCGGGCGGCAACGCGCACGGCCGGGTCCGGTCGTGGCTGCTGGTCGCCGTGGTGCTGGTGGCGTTCGTCACCGGCGGCGCCGCGCTGATCGTGCAGATGTGGTGGCTGTTCTGGGTGTGCGTGGGCGTTGTCGTCCTCAGCGCCCCGGTCGGCCGGCTCGTCGGGATCATGAACGACACCGTCCAGTGGGCCGTGCCGCTGGAGCGCCCGTACCAGCCGCAGGGCCACATCATGCTGACCCGCAAAGACGCGGACGACTGACCCGCAACCCCCCGCGTAAGGAGCCGCCCGTGTCCGCCGACGTGTTCGTGATGGGCCTTGACGAGCCGAACCTGGAGACGCTGCGGGACGCGCCGCGGCTGGCCGGCTGCCGGATCCACCCGCTGCTGGCCAAGGACGAGATCTGGCGGGACGACGACATCCCGTTCGACGACCTGCTGGCCCGGGCGCGCGCCGAGCTGGACGCGTTCGACGGCCAGGTCGACGCGATCGTGGGCTACTGGGACTTCCCGGTCAGCTCGCTGGTGCCGATCCTGGGCGCCGAGCGCGGTCTGCGCACCGCGCCGCTGGCCGCCGTGGTCACCTGCGAGCACAAGTACTGGAGCCGCCTGGCGCAGCGCGCGGCGATCGACGAGGTGCCCGGCTTCGCGGCCATCGGCCTGGACGCGGACGCCCCGCGCACCCTTCCGGACGGCCTGAGCTACCCGGTCTGGGTGAAGCCGATCAAGTCCTCCTCCTCGGAGCTGGCCTTCCGCGCCACCGGGGACGCGGAGTTCCGCGACGCGACCGCGCGCATCCGCGCGGGCGTGGACTTCTTCGCCGGGCCGTTCGACAAGGTGCTGGCCCGGGTGGACCCGCCGCCGGAGGTGGCCGCGGTGGGCGGCCGCGCCTGCCTGGTCGAGGAGGAGGCGGCCGGCGCGCAGGTCACCGTCGAGGGGTACGCGCACGACGGCGAGCCGCACGTGTACGGCGTGGTGGACACCGTGCCGTACCCGGGCACCTCCAGCTTCCAGCGGTACCAGTACCCCTCGCGGCTCCCCGACGCCGTGCTGGCCCGGCTCACCGACCTGACCGAGCGGGTCATCCGGCACATCGGCCTGGACGCGGTCACCTTCAACGTCGAGTTCTTCGTCGACACCGACACCGGCGGCGTACGGCTGCTGGAGATCAACCCGCGGCACTCCCAGTCCCACGCCCACCTGTTCGACCACGTGGACGGCGAGCCGAACCACACGTGCGTGATCGAGCTGGCGCTCGGCCGGAACCCGGAGATGCCGCACCGGCGGGGCCCGTACGCGGTGGCCGCCAAGTGGTTCGTGCGCAGCTTCGTCGCCGACGGCGTGGTCCGCCGGGTGCCCACCGCGGCGGAGGTGGCCCGCGCGGAGCAGGCCATCGACGGCGTGTCCGTGCAGCTCAACGTGGCCGAGGGGGACCGGCTGTCGGAGCTGCACGGCGAGGACAGCTACAGCTACGAGCTGGCGCACGTCTACGTCGGCGCGGCCGGCCAGCGTGACCTGGAGCGCAAGTACGCCGAGGTCGTGCACGCCCTCCCGTTCGCCGTGGACGCCGACGCCTGACGCCTACAGGTGGTCGCGGGGGATCCGCTCCCGCCAGTTCCGCGCGTACACGCGCTCGCCCCCCTCGTACGCGTCCAGCTCGGCGTGCAGGTGGAACGCGGTGTCGTCGGAGGTGAGCGTGGTCCGGGTGACCGTGGTCACCGACCAGTCGCCGCGCGAGAAGCCCATCGTCCAGGCGACCTCGCCGCGGACCGAGCCGAAGTCGTCGCCGGTCCAGCGGTACCACTCGTGCGCGCGGCGCCGCACGTCCAGGTCGATGCCGGGGAACCGCACCACACCGAGGTCCTTGACCACCTCCAGCGCCGACTCGTACCCGATCAGGTCGCGGGTCACCTGCCAGCGCTGCTCCCCGGGGTTGAGCTGCTCGGTACGGATCGGCGCGGCGCCCTCCGGCTCGTCGAACGGCTCCACCGGCATCTCGTCCGACTCGCCGGTCGGCCGGATCGGCAGGTGCACGCGGGTGCCGGCGGTGAACACGCTGAGCCGGACCGGATGCGGCGGCGGCCACGCGAGCGGCCAGTACGACGTGGACACCGCCACCCGGATCCGGTGCCCCGCCGGGAACGCCTGCGCGATCCCGTTCAGCCAGACGCTCACCCGGTACCGGCGGCCGGCCTCAAGCGGCTCGGGCGCGTCGTGCCCCGCGCGGTGCGTGAGGTTGAGCAGCCCGTAGGTGACCCGGGTGGCCCGCCCGTCCGGCGCCACGTCGGACAGCCGCACGGCGACCTGCGCGACCGGCCGGTTCACCGCGAAGTCCAGGTCAAGCCGGGGCGCGCCGAGCACCTCGTGCCGCCCGGCGAGCGGGCCGGTGTCGAACACCAGCGAGCCGCCGTCCTCCTCACGCTGGTCGTACGGCAGGTCCGGCGGCGCGTTGTAGGAGCACCACTTGCCGGCGTACTGCCCCACCGACAGCGGCGACTCCACGGTCAGCTCCTCGTCGGGCGGGTCCTCGTCCGGCGGCAGCAGCCGGTTGTGCGCGACGCCGAGGGCGGTCTCCCGGATGTGCGGCGACGGCCACGACGGCTCGCCGACCCAGCGGCCGGGGCGCCGCTCGTACGCGGTGGACGGCGGGACGCTCTCCTGCATGTACACACGCAGCATCGGCGTGTCCATGGCGCCGTTGTCCGCGCCCTTCAGCCAGTGGTCCCACCAGCGCACCATCTCCTGGAGGAACCCGATGGCCGGGCCCGGCTCGCCGAGGTGCGGGTACTTGTGCGACCACGGGCCGATCAGCCCGCGACACGGCGCCTTCAGGTTCTCCAGCAGCCGGAACACCGCGTTGGAGTAGCCGTCCGCCCAGCCGCTGACCGCCAGCACGGGCGTGTCGACGTCGGCGTAGTCCTCGCACACCGAGGCGTGCCGCCAGTAGTCGTCGCGCCGCTGGTGGGACAGCCAGGTGTGCAGCCACAGGCCGCTGCCCTCCAGGCGCTCGCGCCACATGTCCCGCCAGCGCTCGCCGACCCGGTCCGGGTCCGGCGGCGTGGACGTGTACGCGAACATGGTGGACGCCCAGGACAGGTTGTCGCTGAGCAGGCAGCCGCCCATGTAGTGCACGTCGTCGGCGTACCGGTCGTCGCTGAAGCTGGCCGCGACGATGGCGGCCAGGCCCGGCGGGCGGCGCGCGGCGACCTGCAGCGCGTTGAAGCCGCCCCAGGAGATGCCCATCATGCCGGTGGTGCCGTCGCACCAGGGCCGGGCGGCGAGCCAGGCCAGCACCTGCTCGGCGTCGCGCAGCTCGCGCTCCAGGTACTCGTCTTCGAGCACGCCCTCGGAGTCGCCGCTGCCGCGCAGGTCCACCCGCACGCCGGCGTAACCGTGCCCGGCCAGGTACGGGTGGTGCACGGAGTCGCGGCGGGCGGTCAGGTCCCGCTGCCGGTACGGGATGAACTCCAGGACGGCGGGCACCGGCCGGTCCTCCGAGGACGCCGGCCGCCACACGTGCGCGGCGAGCCGTACGCCGTCGTCCATCGGGATCCACACATGCTCGTCCTCCCGCACATCATGCGGGAGCGCGGAAACGGTACGCATACCTCGACGCTCGCTCCCCGATTATGGCGAACGATTTTCCGGGCCATAGCCCGGAAAATCGTTCGCCATAATTGTCGTG
>Ga0164243_10001363_pt1 | contig 41438 bp, 43 predicted proteins | sample OricompcompostOP_FD_108781 | JGI IMG/M metagenome (GOLD analysis project Ga0164243, IMG submission 108781) | Organic Plus compost microbial communities from Emeryville, California, USA - Original compost - Organic plus compost (OP) | ecosystem: Engineered > Solid waste > Mixed feedstock >... | reverse complement strand
TCAATCATAACTGTATAATGTTTAAAATTAGTAAAAAGTTATTTCCGAAAAATTATTTGAGCTTTGAAAGCTCATAATTTTTCAGAATAACTTTTTAACTTACACAGTTAGTGGGATACTACCGATTTTTTTATTTAATTTTCAAAGTAAGTTTTTCGATTTTTTCAGAAAGGTTGCTCATCCAAATTAATTGGTCAATAATTAATTGAGATTCTTCTAATTTTTGAATTTTCAGGGCATCGTCTATATCCATTTTTTCAACTTCTTGTCGGCGGATGGCTTTTAACTGCCCCATGCTTATTTTGAAATCTTCTTCGGTATCAGATGTAATTTCCGCCTCAAAATCAAGATTATGCAATGCCTGACTTAAATTGTTGTTAACGTAATCCATAACCAGTTTAAACGCGTCTGAAGCTTCGGTGGTTTTGTGAAACTGAATATATGTCCCAATACTTGCAGCCGATGAAACCAACGTTTGGTTTAAAACAGTTAATTCATATAATTCTGCACGATTAATTTGCTTGGTTTTAGGTTCCTGGATCATCCGTTGAAAGCTTGCCATTAAGTTTCCTACTTCGATAAACGCGTTTTTACGGGCAAGCTTATACGATGTGGGTGGTTCGCCTTTTTTTATGTAGTAATATTTAACTTCTATGATATATAATTTTATGACCCGTAATGATTTTTCTAAATACGTGTGTACAGAATAAAGTTCCCAGGTAGGCCAAACAAATCTTGTGGCAAAAAATGCCAACAGAGCCCCGATGGCTGTGTCTAAAATACGGAAAACAAGATGAGATTCCGCATTATTGGTAAGCAAGCCGTAAATTAAAATAACGTAGAATGTTACAAAAGTTACTCCCACTTTGTAATCGATACCCGAAAACCAATACCCCAAAAGCATTGCAATAATTGCTAAAATACTTAAAACAACGTTGTTGCTGATTAAAATTAAGGCGGTAATACCTAAAATTCCACCGATAACGGTTCCTATAATCCGGTGGGTAGATCGTTGTTTGGTTAAACCATATCCTGGACGCATGATTACCACAATGGTAAGTAAAATCCAGTAAGCGTTTTGAAAATCGAATATTTTCCCTATAATCAAACCTATAAACATGGTTAAAGTTAACCGTAACGAATAGCGGAATGTAGACGATTTAAAATTCAAATGTGCCGTAAGGGTCTTTAAACGGTAATGTTCCGGAGTGAAAAATTTTTCTAAATCGCGGTATTTTCCTCTCAATTCATCTGCATTAACACGCTCTTTATAAACTCTTTCTAATCCTTTAATTTTTTCGATCTGTTTATCGGCATAAAAAAGCAAATTACTAATATTTACGGCATTTTCATCATAAACAGGAATGTTCTGATGTTCCAAAAATTCATTCATTTTAAATTTAAGTTTTTTAAAATCGTTTAATAAACTCATTTTTGAATGATGCTTTTTATTTGTTTTGATATTAAAAGCCAATTGTTTTAAGGTAATTGAAAAGTTTTTTGCCAAAATACGGTATTCATCTAAAACAGCCTCATTGCCCTTAAAAAAATCAATAAATTCCTGATGATTGAATGTGTTTGCCATAGAAAGCTCTAAAATTTCAACCAACGAAGTCAATGCAACCAATAGCTTTCGGTTGTTGTTAGAATTCAATGTGCGTGCTTTGTTATACACTAGATACTCGCGAATGTGCTCGTGCAATTCGTTGATGCGGATCTGTTTTTGGAGCATTTGTCTGTTTATATTTTCTCTGTCAGCATCTTTTTGCCATAATTGTGCACGTAAATCAAGGTAGTCACCGGTAATTTCAATACATTCAGCTACTTCCAAATTAATATATCTGTTGGGTTTAATAAAATAAAATAAGATTGATACAAAGGTGTAAAACAATCCGCCTAACAATAGATACAAACAGTTGGTTAACAAAATTTCAGGTTTATCGTGATGAATAAATGATAAACTTATGGTTAATAATAAAGTGAATGACAGTAGATTGGCCCGAAGTCCGTAAAGCGAAATAAACGCTGAAAAAAACACCAATACACAGAAAACAAGTACAAATATCCAGAAATAATTATAGGTATAGGTCAATATAAACGATAGCACAGGTATAAGAACCGATACCATTAACAAACCAATTACTTTATGTTTAAAATTACTCGAAATATCAATAGGTGCACACAACAAAGCGCCTAAAGTAACAGTAAAAGCCGCAGTGAAATCGGCAGAACTGTAAAAAATAAAAAACGAAACAATCGCAGTAAATGTTATTTTAATGGCGTTATAAAACTGATTGTCACCAAATTTCAAGATAAATTTATCAAACATTCTAAAAGTGTATTAAATAAAAACAGTAAACCAATACAAGCATTAAAGTTAATTAATTGGCGGTAATTTTTACTATATTTTGTAAATTTGCAACAATATTTAAATACAAAAAAATGATTTTACCCATTGTAGGTTACGGCGATCCGGTTTTACGTAAAGAATGCGAAGAAATAACGAAAGATTATCCGCAGTTAAAAGAACTTGTACAAAATATGTATGATACAATGGATAACGCATACGGTGTGGGTTTGGCAGCACCCCAAGTTGGTTTGCCTATTCGCTTGTTCGTTGTAGATACCAAACCTTTTGGTGAAGATGAAGATTTACCCAAAGAAGAAAGAGATTTTTTAGCAACTTTCAGCTGTACGTTTATAAATGCCAAAATCTTAAAAGAAGAAGGTGAAGAATGGGCTTTTAACGAAGGCTGTTTAAGTATTCCCGGCGTTCGTGAAGATGTATACCGCAAACCTAATATTACCATTGAATATTACGACGAAGGTTTTAAAAAGCACACCAAAGAATTTTCTGGATATGCTGCACGTGTTATTCAGCACGAATATGATCATATTGAAGGCGTTTTGTTTACCGACAAAATTTCTACCCTAAAAAAGAAATTAAATTCTAAACGATTGCAAAATATTATTGAAGGAAAAGTTTTTCCCGATTATAAAATGAAATTTATCAACAAAAAAGGCAGATAATTTTGGTTATTAAATTCAAATTATGATATTTGTGACCTTGAAAAAAATAAAGTAATGAGCGTAGAAAAAGTTTTAGCTATATCTGGGAAACCAGGATTGTACGAATTAAAAATCCAAACAAGATCAGGATTTATTGCAGAATCATTAATCGATGGAAAAAAAATAACCGTTGGATTAAGAAGTAATGTTAGTTTATTGTCAGAAATTTCTATCTACACAGAAACAGACGAGCTAAAATTATTCGAGGTTTTTGCACGCATTGCAAAAAAAGAAAATAACGGCCCGGCATTAGACCATAAAGCATCAAATAATGAATTGTTAGCTTATTTTAGTGAAATCATTCCAGATTTTGACCGTGACCGCGTATATGTTTCAGACATAAAAAAAGTGTTGAACTGGTACAATATTTTACAAAAAGCAAATTATGTAACAGCTTTGAGTGCATCGGCAGTTACAACTACCGGAACAGTAACCATTAACAACGAACCAGCAATAGAAGAAGCGGTTGAAGTTGAAGCAGAAACGGTAGTAGAAAAACCAAAACGCGGCAGAAAGAAAAAAACAGAAGATAAAGAATAATTTATAAATCCGGCTTTTAGTCGGATTTTTTTATATTTTTAAGGTATGAATAACAGAGCAGAACAACTAAAAGGATTTGAACGTTTATTGGATATAATGGACGATTTGCGTGAAAAATGTCCTTGGGATAAAAAACAAACGTTTCAGTCATTAAAGCATTTAACCGTTGAAGAGGTTTATGAATTAAACGACGCCATTTCAGAAAACAACACCAACGAAATTAAAAAAGAATTGGGAGATTTGTTGCTGCACATTGTATTTTATGCCAAGATAGGTAGCGAAACCAATGATTTTGATATTGCCGATGTGTGCCATGCCATTTCAGAAAAACTGATTTCCCGCCATCCGCATATTTACGGCGATGCAGTTGCTAATGACGAACAAGCTGTAAAGGAAAACTGGGAAAAATTAAAATTGAAAGAAGGTAATAAATCCGTTTTAAGCGGCGTACCGCAATCACTTCCGGCAATTATAAAAGCATATCGAATTCAGGATAAAGTAAAAGGCGTGGGGTTTGACTGGAACAATAAAGAAGATGTTTGGCAAAAAGTAGAAGAAGAACTCAATGAATTTAAAGTTGAGGTTGCTAACAATGAGTTTGAAAATCAGGAACAAGAATTTGGCGATGTATTGTTTGCTTTAATCAATTATGCCCGTTTTTGCAACATCAATCCCGAAGAAGCTTTGAATAAAACCAATAATAAGTTCATCAATCGTTTTACGAAAATGGAAGAACTGATCAAAAACGATTCAAAAACCATTGGAGATTTACCTTTAAATGAATTGGATAGCTATTGGAATGAAGTCAAAAAGTTTGAAAAACGATAAATTTTTCCTATTTTTAAAGGAAAATTAAAATTCTATGAAAGATTTATTAAGAGCTTTATTAGCAGGTTGGGGAGCCAAAAAAGCAGGTTTTGGCTGCTTTGGAACCATAGTTGTTTTCATTATTTTGTATTGGTTATTAGGTAAGTTTATGTAAAAAAACACAGGCTGTCAAATAATTTATGACAGCCTGTATTTTTTATTCCTTAATAACTTTGGTTGGGTTTTTATCTTTATCTAAAGCAACAAAAGTAAATTCCCCGTTTATGGCTAAATAACGTATATCACTATACATTTCTTCGATGTAAATTTCAACCGAAACTTTTAAACTTTTATTGCCCACGTGGGTAACTCTGCCTATCAATTCTACAATGGTTCCTGCAGGGATTGGTTTGTTAAAATCAATTTTATCTGATGAAACCGTTACCATAATCTGCCGGGAAAATCGGGTGGCGGTAAGAAAAGCCACTTCATCCATCATGTGCATGGCTGTCCCGCCAAAAAGAGTGTCATAATGATTGGTTGTGTTTGGAAAAACCGCTTTAAAAATACGGGTTTCCGAGTTTTTGATTCGTTCTTCTAATGTCATTTTAATAATTAATTTTGTTACGCTTCGCAACTTGCACAAGTCACTAAATTATTTACAAATTCTTTTGATACACTTTGGCTTCGTTGATAATATAATGTTTTTACGCCCAATTTCCATGCTTCTATCATTAATCTGTTTACTTCTTTTATAGGAAGATTTGATGGGATATTGATGTTTAAACTTTGTGCCTGATCGATGTATTTTTGACGAATAGATGCCTGTAAAATAATTTCGTACTGACTGATTTCTTTAAATGTTTTGAAAACGTCTTTATCTTGTTGAGAAAGTTCTGTAATGTGCTGTACACTTCCGTGATTTAACATAATGCTTCTCCAGGTTTCTTCTGTATCTAATTCTTTTTCTTCTAACAATTTTTTCAAGTATTTGTTTTTACGCATAAAGTTTCCTTTTGCTAAACCTGCTTTGTAATAATTGCTGCTGAACGGTTCAATTCCGGGCGATGTTTGTCCCAGAATAGCTGATGAAGATGTAGTAGGAGCTATGGCTAACAAAGTGGTATTTCTGCGTCCGTAACCTTTTAAAACCTCAGGCTCACCATAAATTCTTGCTAAATCTTGTGATGCTTTTAATGATTTTTCCTGTAATTCATTAAAAATTTTGTTAGTCAACATTTTAGCATCCAGACTTTCAAAAGAAATATGATTTTTTTGCAGGTACGAATGCCAGCCCATTACTCCCAACCCCAATGCACGATGGTTTTTAGCAAAAGTATTTGCTGATTTCAGATAATAATTCCCTTCCGTTTTTTCGATAAATTCACTCATTACGGCATCAAGAAAATACGTTGCCAGCTTTACTGCTTCGGTATCCTTCCATTCGTCATACAATTCCAGATTCATTGATGATAAACAACACACAAACGATTCGTCTTTAGATGAAGGCAGAGCAATTTCTGAACACAGATTACTTGCGTAAATCTGCATTTCTTTGTCTTTATAAACTTCCGGTTTGTTGCGGTTTACATTGTCGGTAAAGAAAATATAAGGCAATCCTTTTTGCTGACGGCTTTCTAATACTTTTGCCCAAATTTCACGCTTTTCCTTATCGCCGTCAATCATATCCTGCATCCAGTAATCGGGTACACAAACTCCATAAAACAAATTTTGAATAGGGTGACCAATGTCTTTTATCTGCAAGAATTCTTTAATATCGTCGTGATCAATATCTAAATACGATGCAAAGGCACCGCGGCGTACACCACCTTGTGAAATGGTATCCATTGCGGTATCGAACAGTTTCATAAAACTTACGGCACCACTGCTTTTTCCGTTATCGGTTACGGCACTTCCACGTTCGCGCAGTTCACCAAAGTAACCCGATGTTCCGCCACCAATTTTGGTCTGCATAATTACTTCTCCCAATTTATGGGTAATTCCTTCGATATGATCCGGAACATACACGTTGAAGCACGAAATGGGTAATCCACGCTCAGTTCCCATATTTGCCCAGATAGGCGATGACAGGCTCATCCAGCCTTTTTCGATCATTTCAATAAAAGCTTCGGCTAATTCGGGTTTGTACAATCTTTTAGCAGCTGCCGTGGCCACGCGCTCAATGGCTTTTTGAGTGGTTTCGCCTTTTAAAAGGTACCCTCTGTTTAATATTTGTTCGCTCTCTTCGTTGAGCCACCATAATCTTTCCATAATTATTAATCTTTTGTCTTAATTGTGCAAAACAGAGAATTTAAACTTCTCGACTCTGCTCGAAATGACGTTTAATGTTATGTGATTTTTAACCTAAATTGTTAAAATAAATCGTCTGCGGTAATACTTTTATCGTGTTTGGTGTAATCTACCGGGCGTTTTGCAAAGAAATCATCCAGGCTGTTTGCAAAAATTTCTTCTTCGAACCAAATCATCGGTTGGTAGTCGGTCTCTGAAATATGGAATACCTTTTCCAAACCAATTTGTTTTAAACTTTCATCTAATCGGAACTTCATGAAATTCAACAAATCCTTTTTAGAAATAGTGTCTAATTCACCAAATTCAAAAATCCAGTCCAAAATTTCGCTTTCAATTGCAATGGAATGTTTAACAATTTCGTTGATTTCTTCAATAGTAGCGGCATCAAAATAATCAGGAAATTCTTCTTTGATTTTGTTGATGATATAAATACCTGCATTGGCGTGAATTTGCTCGTCAACTGATGTCCAGGCAATAATATTGCTCACGTTTTTCATTGCACCTTTAAAACGGGTAAACGATAAAATAATGGCAAACTGACTGAACAATGAAACGTTTTCAATCAAAATGGTAAACAAAATCAATGATTTCAGGTAATCCTTTTCATTTTCTGCCTTAGAATGTTTCAGGGCATCTGACAAATAATCGATGCGTTTTTTGATAGCAGGAATTTCAATGACTTTTTCAAATGCATTGTTGTATCCCAAAACTTCCAGTAAACGGGAATAAGCTTCAGAATGGCGGAATTCACATTCGGCAAAAGTACTTCCCAGACCGTTAAATTCAGGTTTAGGCAAATGCAGATACAAATTTCCCCAAAACGTTTTTACGTTGACTTCTATTTGTGCAATTGCCAATAAACTGCGTTTCACAATTTCTTGTTCAATAGGCGAAAGATGCGAATGGAAATCTTGAATATCGGCAGTAAAATCTACTTCAGAATGTACCCAGAACGATTTGTTGATTGCGTTGGTAAACTCTAAAATTTCAGGGTATTCAAAAGGTTTGTAATTGATGCGTTTAGTGAAAATACTCATATGTTTAATTTTTTTATTATGGAACAATAGAAGTAAATTTTAGAAAGCATCCATAATAAAAGAAGTTCTCAGCAATTTACTTTAAGTGCGAAAGCAACGCTGTTTTTACAAGAGGTCTGACTCACAAGTTTCACAAACTTATTTACAGTTGCGCAACAGTTCAAGGTTTACACTTGATTCTCTTATTGTTGTAAAAACTATGTCAAAAGTATCGTATTTTATTTAAATAATCATCAAAATTTTCTCATAAGTTATGAACATTTTTTGTTGATAATATCTTTAAAAAAATGATTGATGTTTTTTAATAAATTTAATTCGTTGTTTCTTAGTTGTTTGACTTTTTTGTAAACTTTATGTTAGTAATAAATGTTTATATTGTTGATTTTTAATTATTTAGGTTTTATTTTTTGTAAACTTTTTGAATTTTGAATTTTTTATTGCTTGTTAATAACTTTTAATTATTTTTTTAATAATTTGTTTTTTGTGTAAAAAAAGTTTGTATTTTTATGATTGAAAAAAATAAAATAACAAGCTCCTTACTTTGTTGTTTTTGAAAGAATTAAAAAAGTAAAATTTTAAAAAATATACTATGGAATTAGCACCTCAAGTTTTAGACACAAAGAAAACCTACAGTAATGAAGAAGCCATAAAAGCATCTACAGAATATTTTAAAGGAGATGTTTTGGCAGCCACTGTTTTTGTAAACAAATATGCTCTGAAAGATTCGGAAGGGAATATTTATGAAAAAACGCCGGACGATATGCACCGTCGTATTGCATCGGAAATTGCACGCGTAGAATCTAAATACGCAAACCCAATGACCGAAAGTGAGCTTTTTGATTTAATAAAGGATTTTACATACATTATTCCACAAGGAAGTCCAATGACCGGAATCGGGAATCCGTTTCAAATAGCTTCACTGTCAAACTGTTTTGTGATTGGAAACAATGGCGAAAGTGATTCGTACGGCGGCATTATGAAAATTGATCAGGAACAGGTTCAGTTAATGAAACGTCGCGGTGGAGTAGGACACGATTTATCACATATCCGTCCGAAAGGTTCGCCGGTAAAAAACTCGGCTTTAACCTCTACGGGTTTGGTTCCGTTTATGGAGCGTTTCTCTAATTCCACTCGAGAAGTAGCTCAAGACGGCCGTCGTGGTGCGTTGATGTTATCGGTTTCTGTGAATCATCCCGATGCGGAAGGATTTATCGATGCCAAGTTAGAACAAGGCAAAGTTACCGGAGCAAACGTATCGGTTCGTATCGACGATTCGTTTATGAAAGCTGTTCGCAATAACGAAACATATATTCAAAAGTATCCGATTTTTTCAGAAAACCCTAAATTTTCTAAAGAATTGAACGCTGCCGATTTGTGGAAAAAAATTGTGCATAACGCATGGAAATCTGCAGAACCGGGTATTTTGTTCTGGGATACGATTATCCGTGAGTCACTACCTGATTGTTATACCGATTTGGGTTATAAAACGTTATCTACAAATCCTTGTGGAGAAATACCTTTGTGTGCGTATGATTCATGTCGTTTGCTGGCAATCAATTTGTTTTCTTACGTGGTAAATCCGTTTACAAAAGAAGCTTATTTTGATTTTGAATTGTTTAAAAAACACGTGGCTGTTGCACAGCGTATGATGGACGATATCATTGATTTGGAATTGGAAAAAATCGATACCATCATTCAAAAAATCGACGAGGATCCGGAAGAAGCCGAAGTAAAACGTATTGAACGCAACTTATGGATTGAAATCCGTAAAAAAGCAGAAGAAGGCCGCAGAACAGGAGTTGGAATTACGGCAGAAGGAGATATGCTGGCAGCTTTGGGAATCCGTTACGGATCTAAAGAAGGAAACGAATTTTCGGTAAACCTACATAAAACCTTGGCATTGGCAGCTTATCGTTCATCAGTAGAATTAGCAAAAGAACGTGGTGCTTTCTCAATTTATGATGCAAAACGCGAAGAAAACAATCCGTTTGCATTACGCATCAAAGAAAACGATCCGGCGTTGTACAACGATATGCAGGAATACGGTCGTAGAAACATTGCCTTGTTAACCATTGCACCAACCGGTTCAACATCTATTTTATCGCAAACCACATCGGGTATTGAGCCTGTGTTTATGCCGGTTTATAAAAGAAGAAGAAAAGTAAACCCGAACGATAAAGATGTCCGTGTTGATTTTATTGATGAAGTTGGCGATTCTTGGGAAGAATATGTAGTGTTCCACCATAAATTCAAACTATGGATGGAAGTAAACGGAATAGATACTTCTGTTAATTATTCTAATGAAGAAATCAACGAATTGATTGAAAAATCGCCTTATTACAAAGCAACATCAAACGATGTAGATTGGCTGAGCAAAGTAGAAATGCAGGGTGCCATTCAAAAATGGGTAGATCATTCGATTTCGGTAACCATCAACGTTCCTAACGATGTAACCGAAGAATTGGTTGGTCAGTTATATATGAAGGCTTGGGAAGTTGGTTGTAAAGGAGTAACGGTTTACCGCGACGGATCTCGTTCAGGTGTTTTGATTTCTAACGATAAAAAAGAAGAGGAAAAAACAAACGAAGCACAGGAAGAAACATCTTTCCCAACCAAACGCCCGCAAACATTAGCGTGTGACATTGTGCGTTTCCAAAATAACAAAGAAAAATGGATCGCTTTCATTGGAAAAATTGAGGATCGCCCCTATGAAATCTTTACCGGATTGGCTGATGACGAAGACGGAATCTTGCTGCCACGTTGGGTAAACGATGGTTTCATTATTAAAAATCGTGATGAAAAAGGAAACTCTCGCTACGATTTCCAATATGTAAACCAGCGTGGTTATAAAACGACTATCGAAGGGTTATCGTATCGTTTTGATCCGGTTTTCTGGAATTACGCTAAGTTGATTTCCGGAACATTACGTCACGGAATGAAAATTGAAAATGTTGTAGATTTAATCAACTCGTTACAATTAGATAACGAATCAATCAATACATGGAAAAACGGTGTGGCACGTGCATTGAAACGATTTGTTCCTGATGGCACCGAAGCAAACGGACAAAAATGTACCAACTGTAATTCAACCAATTTAATGTATCAGGAAGGCTGTTTAACCTGTAAAGACTGTGGTTCATCTAAATGTGGATAATTAAATATTAACATTTTTTTATAATTCAAACAGTACAGATGCAATACATTTGAAAATAAAATTAAATAAAAATGAAAAAATCAATTTTAGCTTTGGCTTTAGCTGCAACCTTATTCGTAGGTTGTAAAAAAGAAGAAGCAAAAAAAGCAGAAGATCAAACACAATTAGAAGAAGTTCAAATAAGCGAAAAAGTACATTACCTGCACAAATTGGAGTGGGTTGCTTACAAAACACCTGATAAAATTGGAGTTCCGGGAACGTTTAACGATATTGAATTAAGCGGAACAAAAGATTCAGGAAATATAGAACAAGATATTAAAGATGCAACTTTTAAAGTGGTTACATCAACAGTAAACTCTAAGGATCCGTTACGCGATGAAAAACTTTTTAATGGGTTCTTTAAGTTGATAGCAGGTGATATCACCGGTAAATTTGTTGATTTTAAAGAAGGAAAAGCAACCATTGATATTACAATGAACGGTGTTACCAAACAAAAAGAGTTCACTTACACAATTATCGGTGATACTATGGTTTTAAAAGGAACGATAGACATTCTTGCAGATTTTAACGGATCAACGGCTTTTAACAGCCTTCACGAATTATGTAAAGATTTACACGCTGGTAAAACCTGGACAGAAGTTGATATCAATGTAGAAATCACAAAGCAATAAACCGTTTTTTACAATATTATTTTAAAAGGAACTTTTATTAATGAAAGTTCCTTTTTTGTTTTATAAAACCTGAAAACATCTTTTTAACTCCTTACGTAACATTTGCATCTGCTTTTTTCGTAACTTTGCAAATCGAAAAAATTTTAGCATTATGATGTTAGATCGTTTACAATATGTAAAACAACGTTTTGATGAGGTTTCGGATTTGATTATTCAGCCCGATGTTATTGCCGATCAAAAACGTTACGTACAATTAAACAAAGAATACAAAGACCTTAAAGCCTTAGTTGAAAAACGCGAGGAATATATAAATATCGTAGGAAATATTGACGAAGCCAAAGAAATCATTGCAGATGGCAGCGATGCCGAAATGGTTGAAATGGCTAAAATGCAGTTAGACGAAGCTCAGGAACGTTTACCGCAACTGGAAGAAGAAATCAAATTTATGCTGATTCCGAAAGATCCGGAAGACGCTAAAAACGTAATGGTTGAAATCCGTGCTGGAACGGGTGGGGACGAGGCGTCTATTTTTGCAGGAGATTTATTTCGTATGTACACCAAGTATTGCGAATCCAAAGGTTGGAGAACTTCTGTCGTGGATATGAACGAAGGAACTTCCGGTGGATTTAAAGAGGTTATTTTTGAAGTGACTGGGGAGGATGTTTACGGAACATTGAAATTTGAAGCAGGAGTACACCGTGTACAACGTGTGCCACAAACTGAAACGCAAGGACGTGTACATACATCTGCTGCAACAGTAATGGTGTTACCCGAAGCCGAAGAGTTTGATGTACAGATTGATATGAACGATGTCCGTATCGATCTGTTCTGTTCATCAGGTCCCGGAGGTCAATCGGTAAATACCACCAAATCAGCGGTTCGTATGACGCATATCCCAACAGGGTTGGTAGCACAATGTCAGGACGAAAAATCTCAGCACAAAAATAAAGACAAAGCCTTATCTGTTCTCCGTTCACGTTTATATGAAATGGAACTGGCTAAAAAACAGGAAGAAGATGCTAAAAAGCGTAATTCACAGGTTTCTTCGGGCGACCGTTCGGCGAAAATCCGTACATACAACTATCCGCAAGGTCGCGTCACCGACCACCGCATCGGCTTAACGATCTACGATTTAGACGGGGTAATGAACGGAAACATTCAAAAAGTTATTGACGAATTGCAATTAGTAGCCAATACCGAAAAATTAAAAGAATCAGAAGTATTTTAATTTAATATATTTGTAAAGCCTCTTTTTTAGAGGCTTTTTATTAAAAATAAATTCAGAATGGTACAGATTGAAACAGCCGATTTGAAAATAATTGCCTTAAATTTTAAGCAACTTTCAAATTATACCGAACAAAATAGGCTGGAAAACCGAGCTAAACCTGATAATTTGATTTGGATGAAAAGAAGGTAAAAATTTAAAATATGACAACACAACAATTATACAACCAAATTCAACAAAAAAAATCCTTTTTATGTATAGGTTTAGATGTTGACTTAAATAAAATTCCACAACATTTACTGCAAACCGAAGATCCCATTTTTGAATTTAATAAAGCCATTATAGATGCTACGCACGATTTGTGTGTTTCGTACAAACCCAACACGGCTTTTTATGAAGCGTATGGTTTAAAAGGTTGGCAGTCGTTAGAAAAAACAATCAGATACATCAACGAAAATTATTCGGATATTTTTACCATTGCCGATGCTAAAAGGGGCGATATTGGTAACACGTCGTCAATGTACGCCAAAGCATTTTTCGAAGATTTAAAGTTTGATTCGGTAACCGTTGCACCATATATGGGTAGAGATTCGGTAGAACCTTTTTTAGCGTTTGAAAATAAGCACACCATTATGTTGGCATTAACATCAAACCAAGGTGCTTTTGATTTCCAAACAATACATGCAAACGATAAACCGTTGTATCAAACTGTTTTGGAAACATCAAAAAACTGGAAAAACAGTAAAAATTTAATGTACGTGGTAGGAGCAACTAAAGCAGAATATTTTAAGGAAATTCGTTCGATTGTTCCAGATGCGTTTCTTTTGGTTCCCGGAGTTGGGGCACAAGGCGGAAATTTGGTTGATGTATGTAAATTTGGAATGAACAACAAGGTTGGTTTGTTAATCAATTCTTCACGTGGGATCATTTACGCTTCAAACAGAACAGATTTCGCCGAATCAGCCCGAAAAGAAGCTTTAAAATTGCAGAGTGAAATGGCATTAATTTTAGAACAAAATTAAGATGTTTACAATTACTGACGATTTAGGTACGCAGCATACATTTGGTCAAACGCCGAAACGAATTATTTCATTGGTTCCTTCGTTGACCGAAACGTTGTATGAATTGGGTTTGGAAGATGAAATCATTGGAATTACCAAATTTTGTGTGCATCCGTATCATTTAAAATCGGTAAAAATCAATGTAGGTGGAACCAAAAAAGTCCATATTGAAAAAATAAAGGCTTTAAACCCCGATATTATCATTGCCAATAAAGAAGAAAATACGTTGGAAGTTGTTGAAAGTCTGCGGGATATTTGCCCGGTTTTTGTTACTGATATTGTTACTGTTGAGGATGCTTTAAAGACAATTACCGATTTTGGAAAAATCTTTAAACGTACCACAGATGCAAAAAAATGGACTGATAAAATTGAATTTGCCTATAACGATTTCAAGTATTTTATGCAGGATAAAAAGTGGCAAAAAGCAGCGTACCTTATTTGGCGTGAACCTTATATGGCAGCCGGAGGCAAAACGTTTATTAATGAGATGCTGAAACTGAACAAGTTTAAAAATATTTACGAACTGTTCGAAGGACGGTATCCTGAAGTTGAAATTAGAAAGATGCGTATTCAGGGTGATCCCGAATTGGTATTTTTATCATCAGAACCTTATCCGTTTAAAGAAGAACATGCTTTTGAAATAGGCAGAGCCACACATCACGCCAAAACCATTTTTGTAGACGGCGAAATGTTTTCGTGGTATGGTTCGCGATTATTTAAAGTGTTTCAATATTTTAAAGCTTTACAAAACAGAATTAAAGAATAAATAAAAACTGAATCTTTAAAAGATTCAGTTTTTATTTTAAAGATGTTCCGGCCAAACAAGCTTATCGGTATTGTATCCAAAACTTTCAGCTTTTAGTAAAAAGAATTGTTTTACGGTATCTGGAATGGATTTTTCACGCGATAAGATCCACATATAATCGGTATCTTTACCAAAAACCAAAGCATATTGATAATCGTTTAAAATTTCAACAACATTGTATTCGCTGTAAAAAGGTCCCCAGAATGATACTTTTAATGCACCGGTGTTTTTAATGCGGGGTTTAGCTTTTCCTTCTGCGGTTTCCCATTCTTCTTTAATATAATTCCAACCTTGATTAACTACTTTTACGCTGTTATTTTTGTTTAAACTGTAATGTGCCGTAGTGTTACTTAAATTTTTTTCAAACCTGGAATCTAAACGTGCAATTTCGTACCATCTACCTAAATACCGGTTAATATCAAACGGAGTAACAACAGTAACATCATTGTTTTTTTCTTTTCTTTGAAGTGCTAAATACGCAAGAGAACCTATGCCTACCGCACCTGCTGTCAATAAAATTTTCTTTTTTTGCATAGTTTTTCTTTTAAAGGTACAAAAAACTTACTAAAAAGTATCTTAAAATTTTAAAAGAGGAGTGGTTTTTCAGAAAGTCCTAAAAATAGTATAACTTCGTAATAAAAATATAAAACGATGAAGAAAGATTTAATTTTAAGAGAAAAATTAGCCATAAAGCGTACACAAATGGCAAATCAAACAACTCTTTTAGCTTTTTTACGAACATCTATGTATTTTTTTGTAGCAGGTTTATCTATAAATGAATTTTTAGATTTTGATAAAGACCATTTAGTAGCAGTTATCTTATTTGTTTTTTCAGGTCTTTTATTGATTGGAGGAACAATAAATTTTCTAAAACAACGCAACTGGATTTCAAAACAAAAAGTACATATAGGTGCTTATAAAGCAGAATATGAAAGCGATTCTAAGATGTAAATATAAATGAATTTTTGAAAATGATTCCTTAACAATTATTCGTATAATCTATTTTGTTATTTTATTCTATTTTGAATCAAACGTTTCAAATTTCTTGGACCTAAAACTTCTACATTTTCACCAAAACCTAAAATTTCTCGTTCCAGTTCAAAATTTGGTATTACATCGATTCTAATAATTAAGCCATTATCATCATTTTGTATCACTTCTTGTGTATGATGCAAAGGTTTTGTGAGTACGTACGGAGCATTTCTGACATTGAATTTTAGAATGATTTTTTGCGGACGATCCTTTTACTTCTGGTTACACCAATAGTTCATGGAAAAGGAGAACCAACCGATATTCAATCGGCTTCACATGGTGGTGCAGGAAGACAGATGAGTCAGTCGTACACAAGCAAAAAAAGAAATCACTAAAACTGATTTTAAAGCCATTTTAAAAGACCACAACGTTACTTTAATTGGAGCTGGTTTAGATGAAACTCCTATGGCTTACAAAAATATTGAAGAGGTAATGGCAGCACAACAAAATTTAGTTGAAGTAATTGCTAAGTTCACTCCGAAAATGGTTCGTATGGCAGACGATGGAAGTAGAGAGGATTAAGAAACCAGCCAGATTATTTTGGCTCGATGTATAGAGATATTAGAGGTAAATCATTTTTTATACAGATTAACCAAATTTTTTGTTTAATCCGCAACTTTTGTATAGAACAGTATTTAAATACAAAAAGACGTTGATTTCCCAACGTCTTTTTGTTTTGCGGAGAAAGAGGGATTCGAACCCCCGGACCTGTTACAGTCAACAGTTTTCAAGACTGCCGCATTCGACCACTCTGCCATTTCTCCTCGGTCTTAACTAACATTGTTACCTTTGTTAATTGTAGTGCAAATATAGACTGAAATTCTTATTCTGCAAGACTTTTTTTGATGTTTTTTTAGTTTTTTTTATAACTATTTAATTATCAGTTTAAAAAAATAAATGATTATTTTGTTGTAGGATAAACATCTTTTATTAGTACTTTACCAGTGTAATTGATCATTTCAATAGTAATTGGTTCTTTTTTAGTATTTTGCCCTTCTATAATATATAATTTTCCTCCTTTCACGGCAATATTGCTTTTAGAAAAATCTACATCTCCATAAGTCAAGCAGGCTTTAACATCGTTCATTGTTATTAAGGCGTTGTCAAAACTAATTTGAGCTTTCTCGGAAATATTAATAGGTTTTGAACGTAAGTCTTTTAAAACACGACAATTTGGTAAATAACAAAATTGGGCGTCTTTTTCATTAAAAAAATAATAAACTATAAACCCACCAAGTAATAATCCAAATAAATAATAAGCTAAACGTTGAGAAAACTTCATAAAGAATAATTTTTGAGCAAAAGTACAATTAATTTAGTTACATCAATATCAAATTAAGATCTTTAAAATTTAAATTGAACCATTTGCCAATTGCTTCGTTAACTAAAATTCCTTTGTATATATATATACCCGATCGGATGGTGGTATCGTAACTTATGGCATCGTCTATAGAACCGTTTTCACTTAGATCTAATAAATAAGGGGATAGGATATTGCTTATTGCCAAAGAAGCTGTTTTTGAATATTTGGCAGTTATGTTTGGTACCCCGTAATGAATAACCCCGTATTTAGTAATTGTAGGTCGTTCATGGGTGGTTACTTCCGATGTTTCAAAACAACCGCCGTTATCAATGCATACATCAATTATTACAGAACCGGGTTTCATTCGCTGAACCATTTCTTCAGAAACCAGAATAGGAGAGCGGTTGTAGCCCTTAACGGCACCAATGGCAACATCGCACCGCATGAGTGATTTGGTAAGAACGCGTTCTTGAATGGTTGATGTAAAAACCTGCGACGGCAATGTTTTTTGCAACCTTTTTAATTTGTGAATGTTATTGTCAAAAACCTTTACGTTTACCCCCAATGCCAAAGCTGTTCTTATAGCAGATTCGGCTACCAGTCCGGCTCCTAATATTACCACTTCGGTTGGTGGAACGCCTGTAACGTTTCCAAAAAGCAATCCTTTACCACCGTTCATACTACACATATATTCACTTGCTATTTGGATAGAAGCAATGCCTGCTATCTGGCTTATGGCATCTAAAAACGGGTACGCTCCGTAACGGTCTTTAATAAATTCGTAACACAAAGCGGTGATTTTCTTTTTTTGTAATGCCTCAAAATAGTCCTTTTGCTGGGTTTTAAGTTGTAATGCCGAAAACAGATACGTTTTGGGTTTCATCAACTTTATCTCGTCAAGAGTAGGCGGTTCTACTTTTAAAACAATTGGACAGCCAAATACTTTTTCTTTATCATGCGTTATGGTTGCACCGGCTTCACTGTATTTTTTATCATCATAACTTGCCTCTTTACCTGCACCGGCTTCGATTAAAATTTTATGACCGGCTTTTACAAGCATACTGACAGACTCTGGTGTTAAGCAGATTCTTTTTTCAATTTTAAAATCTTCTTTGGGAATACCAATAAAAAGCTGTCCGCGTTTTTTGCGGATTTCTAATTTCTCCTCTTGCGGAATTAATTGCGATTTTGAAAAGGGGCTCGTTATATCCATAATCATTCAAAATTTAATTCTCGTGTATGCTCATCTATGATTTCAATGGTTATTTGATGTGTGTTTTCAGGTAAAATAGTTGTTGCTAATTCAGGCCATTCAACAAAACTCCAGGCATCTTTATAAAAATATTCATCTAATCCCATATCATAAACTTCTTCTTCATTTTTTAACCGGTACAGATCAAAATGATAAATTTTACCTTGTTTACCTAAATATTCGTTAACAATTGAAAATGTGGGACTGTTAGCCAGATCGTTAACCCCCATATTTTTCGCTAACGCCTTTATTAACGTGGTTTTGCCAGCGCCCATTGGTGCATTAAAAAGCCAGGTTTTGAACGTGCTGTTGTCGATCAATTGTTGTGCGACATAATCCAAATCGTCAATCGAATATTTTATTTTCATTTTATTTTTTAGGTGTTAGGGTAATAAAAGGTACAATCATTTCTTCTAAAGAGATCCCTCCGTGCTGATAGGTATTTTTAAAATAACTTACGTAATGATTGTAGTTGTTAATATACGCCAAAAAATAATCGCTTTTAGCAAAAATGAACGAACTGCTGATGTTTATTGCCGGTAACTGAATTTTTTTAGGATCTTTTACCACATATACATCTTTGGGTTCGTAAGTTAATGATTTACCTGTTTTGTAACGTAAATTAAGACTGGTGTTTTTGTCTCCAATTACCTGCGATGGATTTTTACAATTTATGGTTCCGTGGTCGGTGGTAATAATTAACTTGAATCCTGCTGTTTGTGCTTGTTGTATAATATCCAGTAAAGGAGAGTTTTTAAACCAGCTTTGCGTTAATGACCGATAAGCTTTATCTGTTGATGCCAATTCTTTTATTACTTCCATCTCGGTTTTGGCGTGTGAAATCATATCAACAAAATTATAAACCAAAGCTATTAGTTTATTGTCTTTCATTGATTTAAAATTGTCTGCCAATTTTTTACCGTCTTTTAAATTGGTTATTTTATGGTATTCGTGTTTAATATTTAAACGCAAACGCTTTAAATGTTCATCTAAAAACTGGGATTCAAACAGGTTTTTCCCACCGTCATCTACATCGTTTTTCCAGTATTGGGGTAATTGTTTTTCCATTTCTAACGGAGTTAAACCGGAAAAAATGGCGTTTCGTGCATATTGTGTTGCTGTTGGCAGAATCGAATAATAATAATCTTCTTTATCTACTTTATAATACTGGTTTACAATAGATTCAAAAGATTTCCATTGATCGTATCGTAAATTGTCTATAACAATAAATAGTACATTTTCTTCGTTTCTTAGTTCGGGAACTACTTTTCTAACAAATAATTTATGTGAAAACAAGGGTGCTTCCTCATCATTATTGATCCAATCTTCGTAATTTTTTTCAACAAATTTTCCAAATTGAATATTAGCTTCTTCTTTTTGCTGTTCTAAAATTTCTGTTAAGTTTTGATCTTCAATTACTTCAAGTTGCATTTCCCAGAAAATCAATCTTTTATATAAATCAGCCCACTCTTGATGCGAATTTGCCTGCATCATATCCATGGCTATTTTTCGGAATTCTTTTTGATAGTCTAAAGATGTTTTTTCAGAAACCAATCTCGAATGATCTAAATTCTTTTTTAAACTCAACAAAATCTGGTTTGGATTTACAGGTTTTATCAGATAATCGGCAATTTTAGATCCAATAGCCTCATCCATTATATATTCTTCCTCGCTTTTTGTAATCATTATAATAGGCGTGGTCGATTTTTTTTCTTTTAACTCAGAAAGAGTTTCCAAACCTGTAATCCCGGGCATGTTTTCATCTAAAAAAACAGCATCGAAATTTTCTTCATCAAATAAATCAATAGCATCTTGCCCGTTTGTTGCTGTAGTTACTTCGTAACCTTTTTTCTCTAAGAAAAGAATGTGTGGTTTTAACAGATCTATTTCATCATCAACCCACAATATTTTTATTTTATTCATAGCAATATCTTTTTAACCTTAAAGTGTTAAGGTGTTTCAAACTTTAAATTTAGTAAAAAGGCTTTTTAGTTTTTCTTAAAATTATAATAAGAAAATTGTAAACCTTTATTTATTTACAAAAATCATATAAATATTTTGTTTTTCGATACTTTTGTAAGATTTAATTAATAAAAACAACAACATAAATGTTGTATAACAAAAATAGTTGAATGTATTTTTCTTTTATCATACCCGTATATAACCGACCCGATGAAATTGATGAGTTATTGAACAGCCTGCTTCATCAAAATTATAAAGAAAGTTTTGAAATAGTAGTGATTGAAGACGGATCAAAAATATCGTGCAAAGACATTGTAAATAAATATGTTAACAGCCTTAATGTGTCGTATTACTTTAAAGCAAATTCTGGACCGGGAGCTTCGCGAAATTACGGAATGAATGTTGCAAAAGGCAATTATTTTATTATTTTGGATTCTGATTGTATTTTACCTGAAAATTATCTGGTGGAAGTAGATAAATATCTGAATGATAATTATGTAGATTGTTTTGGCGGACCTGATGCGGCACACCAATCTTTTTCAGATGTTCAAAAGGCAATTAATCAAACAATGACATCGGTTTTAACAACAGGCGGAATCCGTGGGGCAAGTGAAAAACTGGGTAAATTTCAACCCCGTAGTTTCAATATGGGACTTTCAAAAGAAGCTTTTTTGGCATCGGGTGGGTTTGGAAAAATTCATCCGGGCGAAGATCCAGATTTGTCAATCCGTTTATGGAAAATGAATTATAAAACAGCTTTAATTTCAAATGCTTATGTTTTCCACAAACGTCGTATCGATTGGGAAAAATTCTACAAACAAGTCAATAAATTTGGTAAAGCACGCCCCATTTTAAATAAACGTTATCCGGAATATAATAAAATAACGTACTGGTTTCCTTCATTATTCATGATCGGATTAATAACTGCTGTATTGCTGTTGTTCTTCGGTATAAAAATAATATTGTTTTTGTATATAGGTTATTTTCTGGCGTTGTTTATGGAAAGTTTAATAGCTACAAAAAGTCTAAAGATAAGTTTTTTAACAATTATTGCAAGCTTTATTCAGTTTTTTGGATATGGGGCAGGGTTTTTGTACAGTTACTTTTTGTTAAATATCAAAAAAGAAGATCCACAAAGTGCAATGCCCGAAATGTTTTTTAAATAATGGTAAAGATAATTGGTTTAACAGGCGGTATTGGTAGCGGCAAAACCACTGTTATTAATTACATAAAATCAAAAGGTCTTCCTGTTTACATTGCCGATGAGGCGGGTAAAGAAGTTATGGAATATCCTGAAATTATAACGAAAATAAACTTGTTGTTTAATGACGAAGTGTTGTTGCCTGACGGATTTTTAGATCGTACTAAAATAGCCTCAATTGTTTTTCAAAATAAAGAACTATTAGGTCAGTTAAATCAAATTGTACATCCGGCTGTAGCATTACATTTTGAAAATTTTAAAAAAGAAAACGCTACGGCAGACGTTATTTTTAAAGAGAGTGCCATTTTATTTGAATCAGAAGCTTATAAAAAATGTGATGCAACTATTTTAATAACCGCTCCATTACATATAAGAGTCCATCGGGTAATGTTACGGGATCAGATAACTGAAGAAGAGGTTTTAAAAAGAGTGAAAAACCAAATGGATGACAGCGAAAAGGCAAAACTGGCAACGTATATTGTTGAAAATATTGATTTAAACGAAACTTTTAAGAATGTTGACCAAATCGTAAATAAAATTTTAATAAATTAATTTAGATTGTTAATTTTAGGTTAAACCAAATGTGTTTTAATCGTTAAAATGTTAAATTTGAATAAGTAAATACACCTAATGAATAAATATAGATTTCAGTTTTTAATCGTATTAATGAGTTTAGCCTTGATGGGCATCATTTTAATACAGCTTTACTGGATAAGAACAACCTATGAAAATAAAGACGACCAGTTTCAGCATTTGGTAAATCAAACTATTGGAAAGGTTGCTGATAAGGTTAAAGAAAAAGAGCGTTACGAATTTGCTAAAAAAGTATACGAATACCGTACAAAAACAGGCGAAGTGCCTGATAGAAAAAAGATAAAAGAAATTTTTTACATTGAAAAAGACAACCGAACCAATGAAGAAATTGTTTATTCAAACATTATTTCGGTAGAAAATTTTAATGATTTTAATTTTGGTAAAGCGTTCATTGACAGTGCCAGCGGGTATAAAAAAGATTATAACAATTACATTAGCCAACGAAAAACAGAAGTTTACCACGGAAAAAACACGAATATTGACATAGGTACTGATATTCATCAGTCTATGAACACGGAAAGTAAACCTGATATATTGGTTGAGAAAAATGGTACCATTAACGAGTTTAGTGATTTAATGTATTACGATATTGTTCCTTTTTATCAATTAGAAGATCGTTTAAACAACGAAACGTTGCAAAATTTGATTAAGCAGGAATTAAAAAACAATAAGGTTGAAACCAATTTTGAATACGCTGTTTTTGATAATAGCATAGAAACATCTATAAAATCGAGAAACTTTGTTTACAACGATAAAAACACCTATTCTGCACCAATTTTAACAGACATAGACAATCGTTCAAAATATCAGTTATATATTAATTTTCCTGATAAATCCAGATTTTTAGTGTCCGATTTACTGCCGTTTATTTTTATATCACTTTTATTTACAATAGTAATTATAGCAGCTTATTACAGCGCCATCAGACAGTTAATCACTCAAAGGCAAATCTCGGAGATTAAAAACGATTTCATCAATAATATGACGCACGAGTTTAAAACGCCTATAGCAACAATCAACCTTGCTTTAGATGCCATTAAAAACCCAAAAATCATTAGCGATGAAGACAAAGTATTACGATATGTACAAATGATTCGGGATGAAAATAAACGCATGCATGCCCAAATAGAAAATATTTTAAGAATATCTAAATTAGAGAAAAAAGAGCTCGATATTCCAAAAGAAAAAGTGGAATTAACCGAAGTTTTAGAAGTTGCAATAGATCATGTGTCGTTATTAATCGAAGATCGTGAAGGTAAATTAACCACACATTTCAATACACAACGCGATACGGTTTTAATAAATCCAACGCATTTTACCAGCGTATTTGTAAATATATTAGACAATGCTATTAAATATTCTCCAAATGCACCAATAATTGATATTTATACCGAAAACGTAAAAGATACCGTTGTGGTAAGAATTAAAGATCAAGGTGCGGGAATGAGTAAAACGGCAACAAAGAAAATTTTTGATAAATTTTACCGCGAACACACAGGCGATTTGCACAACGTCAAAGGACACGGTTTAGGATTGGCTTACGTGAAACAAATAGTTGACGACCATAACGCCCAGGTGTATGTAGAAAGCGAGAAAGGTAAGGGTAGTACCTTTACAATAAAAATACCATTGATAAATTAACAAACAACAAATAAATATAAAAAATGGAAGCAAATAAGAAAATTTTGTTAGTAGAAGATGATCCAAATTTTGGTGCCATCCTTAAAGATTACCTGACGATGAATGATTTCGATGTAACTCTTGCCAAAAATGGTATGGAAGGATTCGAAAAGTTCAAAAAAGACACATACAATTTATGTATTTTAGACGTAATGATGCCTTATAAAGACGGTTTTACGTTGGCACGAGAAATTAGAGATAAGAATAAAGAAATCCCTATTATTTTCTTAACAGCCAAAACAATGAAAGAAGATGTTTTAAAAGGATATAAAGTTGGTGCTGACGATTATTTAAATAAACCTTTTGATTCTGAAGTTTTATTGATGAAGATAAAAGCCATCATGCAACGTAAAACATCAGAAGTAAAAGCAGAAAACACCCAATTTGAATTCCAGATAGGAAAATTTAATCTGAATTCAAAACTTCGTTTCCTGACATTTGAAAATGAAGAACCAATAAAATTGTCACCAAAAGAAAACGATCTATTAAAAATGCTGGCATTGTACGAAAACGATTTAATGCCAAGAGAAGTTGCGTTGACAAAGATTTGGAGAGACGATAATTATTTTACCTCGCGAAGCATGGACGTTTACATTGCCAAATTAAGAAAGTACCTGAAGCCCGATGAAAATGTTGAAATTTTAAACATTCACGGAGAAGGTTTTAGACTGGTTATTAAAAACAAAGAATAACAAAAAATGGCTTTTCAATAAAGCCATTTTTTTATTTAAATTCTAATAAAATAATATTTTTTTTATTCTATATTTACCTTAAATAACTCAGAGAACAATGAAAAAATTTGTCGTATTGTTTTTTTCTTTTTTTGCATTACAGTTGGGTGCACAGGTAAATGATTGGGAAAAATATGCCGATTCGTTACGCACCAATGTATTAGATGACGGCGAAATAGAAACAGAATATCTTTTACCCGAACTACATATCAATTTTTCAAAAGAAGAATTAGAGCGCATTCAAATTGAAAGCATTTTAAAACAACGGATTTTAAGGGTTTATCAATACGCAGTGCTGACAAGTCATAATTTAACGATTTTAAACCAAGAAATGGCAAAACTGGAAAAAAAATCGCAAAAAAGAAAACATTTAAAACAAACAGAAAAATATTTAAAAGAACAATTTGGAGATCGCTTAAAAAAACTTTCCCGTAAAGACGGGCAAATTTTAGTGAAACTAATAAACCGTCAAACAGATCAAACTGCTTTTGAGCTGGTAAAAGATTTAAAGAGCGGGTGGAGTGCTTTTTGGAGTAATCAAACGGCAAAATTATTTGATATCAACCTTAAAACAAAATATGCCCCCGGAGATGTACTCGAAGATTTTTATATCGAAATGCTAATAAAAGAGTTAGCACTTGAAGGTAGAATAAAGTATCATCCGGCTGCTAAAGATTATAAAATGGATCTGGTAAAAGCTAACTGGAAACGAAAATTGGGTGATTCCGGATATTACCCGGAAGAAAATTAATCGAACTTTTTTGATATATTTGCAGTAAGCAATTAACCTATGGAACAATTTATTGTATCGGCACGTAAATACCGTCCGCAAACTTTTAAAGATGTTGTTGGGCAACAAACCATTACCAATACCTTATTAAATGCCATTGAAAACAATCATTTGGCTCAGGCACTGTTGTTTACAGGTCCCCGAGGTGTGGGTAAAACCACTTGTGCACGTATTTTGGCCCGAAAAATAAATCAGATGGGTTATGATGATCCTAACGAAGATTTTGCTTTTAACGTTTTTGAATTAGATGCCGCTTCAAACAATTCGGTTGACGATATTCGTAATTTGATCGATCAGGTTCGGATTCCACCACAAACAGGAACTTACAAAGTATATATAATTGATGAAGTTCACATGTTGTCGGCAGCAGCCTTTAATGCATTTTTAAAAACTTTGGAAGAACCACCCAAACACGCGATATTTATTTTAGCAACTACCGAGAAGCACAAGATCATTCCTACCATTCTTTCTCGTTGTCAGATATTTGATTTTAAGCGAATTACTATTAATGATGCAAAGGAATACTTGAAATATGTTGCAGAAAGTCAAAACATAACTTTTGAGGAAGATGCTTTGCAAATTATCGCTCAAAAAGCAGACGGCGCCATGCGTGATGCCTTGTCTATTTTTGACCGTGTGGTTTCATATTGCGGGAACAATTTAACAAGACAAGCAGTAGCCGAAAATCTAAATGTTTTAGATTACGACTATTATTTAAAAGTAACCGATTTAATCATTGCAAACAATATTCCTGAATTGTTAGTAGCATTCGATATTATTTTGGCAAAAGGGTTTGATGGCAATCATTTTATCACAGGGTTGGCAACGCACTTTAGAAATTTATTGGTTTCTAAAAATCCTCAAACGCTTAACCTGCTCGATGTAAGTGATGAGAATAAAAACTTGTTTTATGTACAATCTCAAAAGCTTTCACAAGACATTTTAATTGAAGCAATTAATTTAGCAAACAACTGTGATTTAAAATATAAAACATCGGTAAATCAACGTTTATTGGTAGAATTGTGTTTGATGCAATTGGCAACACTGACACACCCTGAAAAAAAAAATTTAGTTCACAATTAATTCCTGCTTTTTACTTTAAAAAATCTGCTAAAAGCAGCGATTCAATTGTTGTTGAAGAACCCAAAGTCATTATTCAGAAAAAAGAAGAGGAAAAATCGATTGCCAATGATCATTCTGAAGAGCTGACAACGCAAAAAGTAGTTTTGTCCAAAACAACAAACGAGCATCAGGTATCGGCTTTATCATTAAAGAGTATTAAGAAAAAAAGAGAATTAGAAGCTTCTATAAATCCTGTACAAATCAATCAGGAAGATTTGCCAAAGGAACATTTTACTTTTGAAGACCTTAAAAAACATTGGGATTTTTTATCAAATCAATATTATACCACCGGTAGAATGTTGATGTCTTCAACCATGAACATGGCAAATTTATCATTGAATGATACGGTTTTAACTGTTGAATTTCCAAACAAAGGCAGTCAATTGAGTTTTGAAGAAAATTTATATGATTTAGTATCGTATATTCATAAAAAACTAAACAATTACCACTTAAAAATTGAGGTAAAAGTTAATGAACATACCGAAATAAAAAAGGCTTATACCATTAACGATAAATTAGATTATTTAAAAGAAATAAACCCTGCATTAGATTTGTTAATTAAAACGTTTGATTTAGATATTAAGCCTTAAAAATATCAACAAAATAAAAGAAGGAGGTGCTTTTAATCAATAACGATTTAATAATCCGACGTAAATTTTCAAGTTCACTACTTAGCTTTATCAAACGTTTTTTATCAAAATAAGACCTCAATTTTATAAGACATTCTATAGCAACAGGCTTGATGTTTTGTTTATCTTTGTTTTTTAATAATCTTTTTTATGTTAAAATAAGCAATGAAATACGTTTTACTTTTTCTTTTTTCGGGTATTTTTAATTTACAAGCACAAAACTATCTGGATTATTATTTTAAATCGAATAACATAGACGGAGCCATTGTGATTTATAATCAAAATAAAGACGAATGGTTATTTAATACCGAAGTGGAACCTTTTAGTAATACCCCTGCAGCAGCACATTTTCAGTTATGGCAGGCATTAGTTGGTTTAGAAGAAAAAGTTTTTATAACAGATGTTAACGAGAAGCAGCTGTGGGACGGTGTAAAAAGATCTTTTTTTGAGGAAAGAAAACCTGAATGGAATAGAGATACTAATTTAATTGATGCCTTTAAAAATCAAACCGATTGGTATTTTGATTTATTACAGAATAATTTACCCGAAAAAAGTTATTTGCAAAATATAAAGAATGCTTCTCTTTTTAAAGAAATTAAAAATAATGAATTGCTTTATTTTTGGAATTACGCCGGTTTAACAAATCCCAATACCATGATATTGTTTTTAAAAGATTTGTATGAAATGAAGTTACCGTTTAATAAAAAATATCAGCAGTTTGTAATAAATCAATTATTTATTGATGACAACTTGGCTATACACACAGCTGAAACAAGTTACTTAGGAAAAAAAATAGATTGGACAATTGGTATTTATTTAAAACAAGATAAACCTATTTATTTTTCATTGAGAACTTACAGGTCTTTAGAAACAGAAAAATTAGAGGATTATGAGAAAAGAAAAAATTTAATCATTTCACAAATTTTTGATGTATTGAATTTCTGATAAAAAAAACCTCGAAATAATTTTCCGAGGTTTTTTTAGTTTTTATTGATATTGTTGGAAAAATTCTTGTATTCTTTCCTGCATTAATTGTTGGTCTGTTAAAGCCTCCATTCCAACAACAGATATCATGAATACAATAAAAATAATCATCAATACAGAAAGAACGATTCCTATTATCGCTAATATTCTACCGGTATTCACATTGGAATAGTTTGTATATGCATTAGGGTTTTGTTTGTATAAAGAAGTGCTTTTTTTTGCTAAAACCAATGCAATAATCCCACAAATTAATCCTACAATTCCATAAAAACAACAAGATCCCAAAATAGAGATAATCCCTAAAACTAAAATAGCTGTTGCATTAGGTAATTGAGAGGGAATAAAATTTTCGTTTCCATTGTTAAAATTCGAATTCTGATAATTTTGCGGATCGTTTTGATTTTGATAATTTTCCATAGTTTATTTTATTTAAAGTTAAAAAAATGTTTGTAAATATACGCAATAACCATAATAATTGCGTTTAAAATCGCTAAAGAAATAATTATTTTATGATAATTTCTTTTTTTATCAACAAAATGTAAAAATAAAAATAAACACAATAATATAGTAGTATAAATGGCAGGAAACATTTTAAAAGCATCAACAAAATTTCCTTGAGCCACCATATACGCAGCCCTTTGCGTACCGCAACCAAAACATTCAACTCCGAAAAGCTTTTTGGTAGTACAAGGCAGCATATATTCTTCCATAGAATCAATTTTTTATCGAAAGTATTAATTTATTAAATTTGAAAAAAATATAAAATGAAAATTCTTTTATACATAATAGCTTTTGGTGTGATGATCTGGGCATTGATAGAACAAACCAAAACACATCCAAATATCTATATACAAATCATTGCCGTAATTATTTTTTTCTTTTTGATGAGAAACTTAATGAGTAAAACACCAAGTAACGCTGATGAACAAAATAACGATATAACTAATGAGTAAAGAAATTAATTTAGGTTCTTTTGTTGAAGTTTTAGATGAAGATTTTAGCGGAAAAGTCATAAAGCTACAAAATAACGAAGCAGTTATTTTAACCAATGATGGATTTGAACTGACTTATTCTATTAATCAATTAATTTTAATAGGCGATGGGGGTGCAATTAAACAAGCTTCTTCATTTGGGGCAATTGAACAGGCTAAAACACAAAAAAATACAATAAATTATCATAAAGTAAACACTGAAAAAAAATCAAAAAAAGATGAAATTGTTTTAGAAATCGATCTTCATATCGAAAAACTGGTTAAAAATTTCAAACATCTGTCTAATTTTGATATTTTAAATATTCAAGTAGATACAGCCCGGCATAAAGTAGAATTCGCTATAAAAAACCGTATCCCGAAATTAGTTTTTATTCACGGAATGGGTGAGGGAGTTTTAAAAACAGAATTGGAATATTTATTTGGACGCTATCCTGAAATTTCTTTTCAAGATGCCAATTACCGCAAATATGGATTAGGTGCAACGGAGGTATATGTAAAACAAAATCCGAATCATTAAAAAGTGATTCGGATTCCTTTTATAAAACAACTTGATACGTTCCAAGTGTTCTGTCGGTCACAGTAAAAGAATTTTTATCTTTGATAAATTCTGCATTAACCAGTCTTAAAACGTGTCTGTATCCTGTAATTTGATTTGTTACAGGATTTGTTACAACCGTACTTACAATTTCTAAATTTCCATTGCTAACGTTCCATTCTTCTTTGATAGGAGTATCAGGTATTTCACAAATATCGGTGTTTGAAATAGTTGTTTTAAACACAAAATAACTTAACAAATTGGTATCGTTTAAAGAAATAGTTTGTGTTTGACCTGATGTTGGGAAAACAAAATCTTCAGGAAGTTGCAGTTGCAACATTTCATTACTGGTTTTTCCGGTTAAAACACCTTCACAAATTTCAAAATTGGTACTAAAATTAAATGATAATTTACTCGAATCGTAGATATACGAACCATAAGGCAAGGTGGTATAACGTATTTCAGAGCTACCGTTTGTTAAAGTGATGTTTTCAAAATTTATGGTGTACATATAGGTAACGTTCACTGCGGATTCCGTCACCACAGGAACCATTGTGCGCGTATAATTAATAGTTCCACCCGGAACAGAGGTGTATTCAGAAACAACTTTTGGATTTGCCGGCGGTAATAGACTACAAATAACATTTGTATTTAAAGAACCATCGTACGTGCGGTAATAAATTTTAGGTTGATTTGAGGTTTTTAAACTTTGAATTTCACCTAGTGGAGCTAATGTATCTAAAACCGATCCATTGGTTCCAAAAGTAAAATCAACCAAAAGCAATTCATTGTTGTTTATCTTAAAGTATAATTCATTGTCGGTACATTTTTGAATGTCCTGATTTTCATCAAAATTCAGATTTTCAAAAACCAGATCGCCGTCGTTACAAGCTGTTAAACATCCCGCTGTCAGAATTAGTCCAACTATTTTTTTCATAGCATATAAACTTTCCCACAAAAATAACTTTTTTATAACCAAAATAGCTGTTCTTGATGCAAATTTTTATATTTGATTTTTAAATCAAAAATGTATGAGTAATACTGTAAAAACAAATTATCCTGCGTTATATACCCTTGTTGTAGTTTTCTTTTTTTGGGGATTTATCGCTGCCGGAAACAACATTTTTATCCCTTTTTGTAAAGATTACTTTCATTTAGACCAGTTTCAATCGCAGCTGATTGATTTTGCTTTTTACACGGCGTATTATATAGGTGCCTTGATTTTATTTGCAACCAGCAATGTAAAAGGTAAAGATTTGGTTACTTTTTGGGGGTACAAGCGCAGTATTGTTTACGGATTGCTGTTTTCAACCATTGGGGCGGTTGCCATGATTTTGGCGGTTGAAGCAAATGTGTATTACGGAATGCTGATTGGTTTATTTATTGTAGCACTGGGGTTTTCGTTACAACAAACAGCCGCAAATCCGTTTGCTATTTTGCTGGGCGATGAAAAAACAGGGGCGAGCCGGGTAAATTTGGGAGGAGGAATCAATTCGTTAGGTACCACCATTGGTCCGTTAGTGGTTGCTTTTGCCTTGTTTGGAACAACTGCTGCCGTAACCGAAAACCAAATAAAATCATTGAGCTTAGATAAAGTGGTTTTGTTGTATGTTTTTGTAGGTTTGCTTTTTATTGGAGCCGCAGCTTTGTTCTACTTCTCTAAAAAACTGCCCGAAGGAAAAAGTACCGAACCCATAGAAAAAGCTCCAAAAGCATTGAATATATTGGTTTTAATGACCATTCTATTATTGATTTGTTTCAGTTTTGTATTTTCAACATATAAAGAAACTACCGAAGTAATAGACAAGGCATCTTTAGAAAACACTCGGGTTCTTTGGTTGTCGCTTGCATTTTTAGTAGTGGTTTTAGGATTGCTTTTTGCCTATAAAAAAGCATCGGTAAAACCAGAAGGCTGGGGTGCAATGAAATATCCGCAATTGGTTTTAGGAATGTTGGCGATTTTTATGTACGTGGGAGTAGAGGTAAGTATTGGTAGTAATTTGGGTGAATTATTAAAATCATCAGAATTTGGCGGATTGTCATCATCTGAAATTGCACCATATATTTCCATGTACTGGGGCAGTATGATGATTGGTCGCTGGGCAGGTGCGGTGAGTGCCTTTAATTTAACAAAAAACAAACAATTAGTACTGACTATTATTTTGCCATTAATCGCTTTTGGAATTATCCTTACAGCAAATACTTTGGCAGCATATGATATGAGCCATTTTTACGCTTTTATTGTTTGTGTTTTTATCCAAATTATATTAATTATTATTACAAAAAACACTCCGGCTAAAACGTTATTGGCATTTAGCATATTTGGAATTATTGCTTTGTTAATTGGTTTAAACACTACGGGAACACTTGCTGTATATGCTTTTTTATGCGGAGGGTTGGCGTGCAGCATCATGTGGCCGGCGATTTATAATTTAAGTTTAATGGGCTTGGGAAAATACACTGCACAAGGCTCTGCTTTTTTGGTAATGATGATTTTAGGCGGAGGAATCATTCCGCCCATACAAGGAAAAATAGCCGATATTATTGGCATTCATTCGTCGTATATTGTATCGTTAATATGTTTTATTTATTTATTACTATTTGCTTTTGTGGTCGTACGGATTTTAAGAAAACAACAGATAAATATTGAGTAATATGAAGTATTTCATGATTTTATTATTTACTCCTTTGATGTTGCTTTCTCAAGAAAGAGATATAAAAGGATATGTATATTATGAGGATGAATTTATTCCAATATCCGAAGTTGACATTGTTAATTCCAATAATAAAATAATTACACAAACAGATACTAACGGATATTTTACTTTTAAGTTGGGAAACTTTAATAAAACTTTCTTTGCCCAATATCCAGGATTACAAATAGAAGAAGTGAATGTTATAGAGGAATCTGATTTAGTTTACATATTTATGATAACTGATCCTTTTATTGATTTTGTGTCCCTTAAAAAAACTCAAAGGATAATTAAAAGGGATAGACGTAAATTATTAAAGAAGATTTATCCTGAAGCTATAAAAAGAGGAATGATTCCTAAAAATACTTTATTCAGTAAACAGAGCTTAAATTAATTGAAAAAGGAAATATAATATTTTCATATCGTATTTCTTTTTTTATAAGAAACATCTAAACTACTTTTGCATTTTTATTTTTCAATGCAAAATTTAAAATATTATCTGTTTGCCTTTACGGCGTTTTTACTGTGGGGGTTCTTTAGTTTGGCATTAAAGCCCATCGCTTACGTTGCGTCGTTTGATATTTTGTTTTTCAGAATTTTGTTTTCACTGGTTTTAACAGTCTGTTTTACATTTATTTTCAGAAAGAAATCATTTGTAAACGATTTAAAATATTTTAAAAAACTATCTAAAAAAGAGCAACAAAAAGGCATATCATTAACGGTCATTGGTGGAATCTTATTGGGGCTAAACTGGTTTTTGTTCATTTATGTGGTCAATCAGGTCAATGTACAATCGGCGTCTTTTGCTTATTTTATTTGTCCCATTATAACGGCTTTTCTGGCGAGTATCTTATTGAAGGAAAAACTACAAAAATTACAATGGATCTCAATAATAATCAGCTTTATAGGGTGCAGCATTTGCTTTTTAAACAATTCAAACAATTTATTTTTTGCTTTGATTGTTGCGTTGACCTACGCTTTGTATTTAATTTCACAACGGTCTAATATCTATTTTGACAAATTAAATATTCTGGTTTTTCAAATAGTTATCATCTTTATTTTATCGCTGCCATATTATTTCGTAAAAGGATTCAGCATACCGCCAAATCCATCTTTTTATGGATATATTTTCATCATTGCCACATTGTTTACTTTAATTCCGTTGTATTTAAATTTATATGCATTAAAAGGCGCACAGGCATCAACCGTTGGCATTATGCTGTACATAAATCCCATAATTGCGTTTATGTTAGCAATCTTTTATTATAAAGAGTATGTGAATACTTTACAATTTGCCGCATATTTCTTAATTTTGCTTTCGGTCTTTATTTTTAACTACCGCGTATTAACCAATTTAACAAAAAAATTACAAGCTAAATGAGCCAAATATATTTAGATAATGCCGCCACAACATCGGTTCGGTCTGAGGTGGTTGAAGAAATGATTAAAATCTTGACAAACGATTTTGGTAATCCGTCATCAACCTATTCAATCGGACGACATACGAAAGCATTAATCGAATCTGCCCGAAAAAACATTGCAAAACAATTCAATGTTACGGCAAGCGAGATCATTTTTACATCGTGCGGAACAGAAGGAAACAACTGGATTATTCGTTCGGCTGTTCGCGATTTGGGTGTAAAACGAATTATTACTACCCGTATGGAACACCATTGCACGCTGTATTCTATCAAACAAATGGAAAAAGAATATGGTACAAAAATTGATTATTTGAACATTTTGCCAAACAGCGAAATAGATTACAATCAATTAGAAGAGCTGTTGAAAGATAATCAACCCACGTTAATCAGTTTAATGCATGTGAATAATGAAGTGGGAACAGTATTGGATTTAAAACGCGTTGCCGCGTTGGCACAGCAATACAATGCTTTGTTTCATTCAGATACCGTGCAATCTGTAGGAAAAATTGAAATTCCTTTAGATGAGATTCCTGTTGATTTTATTGTAGCTTCGGCACATAAATTCCATGGTCCCAAAGGAGCCGGTTTTGTATTTATCCGTAAGAAAAATGTTTTAAAACCATTGATTGTGGGCGGTGAACAAGAAAAAGGAATGCGCGCCGGAACCGAAGCACCACACCAGGTGGTTGGTATGGCAAAAGCATTGGAGTTATCTTATCAGGACTTAAACAAAGACCGTGAAAAAATTACCGAATTACGTGATTATTGCAAATCGAAATTGCAAGAAACTTTTGAAGGTATTCAATTTAACGGAAACGGATCTACATTTTACAACGTATTAAACGTACGTTTGCCGTTTTCACCGGAAAAAGCAGCAATGATGCTGTTTCAGTTAGACATGAAAGGAATTGCCGTTTCACGCGGAAGTGCCTGTCAATCAGGTAGTCAAAAACCTTCACACGTTTTAGCAGAGTTTTTAGATGAAAACGAAATTAAAAAACCAAGCCTGAGATTGTCATTTGGTCACGAAAACACCAAAGAAGAAATAGATTACTTAATAGATGTTTTGAAGGGGATATAAGAAAATAAGAGGCTCAAAAAGAGCCTCTTTTAATTTAACCGTTTATGTCGTTCCACTGGTTTTGATTCATCAAAATGGTAACGATACGTTCTAAGTTTTCTACTTAAATCGGCTCCTAAACTTTTTGCTACGTTAATCATTTTTGGGTTAAAATCACCAATCCACTGCATTTCATAATTTTTGTAAGAAAGGGTGGTAATGACTTTTTGTCCTTCGATAATCATAAAATTATCTACACCTTTTCCCTGCCATTCAGGTACCACTCCAAAGGCAATACCTATTGCACGTGGGCTTTTTTTGAATGTTTTATACCACAAAAATTTGAGTTTGTGTAAGAGCCCGAATTTTCCGTTTAAATGTTTAAAATACTGATTTAAATCGGGCAAGTTTAACCAAAAAGCAACCGGCTCATTTTTGTAATATACAAACCAAACGATTTTTGGATCAATCACAAGCTTCATGCTTTTAAAAATCAGTCTTCCTTGTGAAAGCGACATGTCTTTTCCACCACCATGACTTGCCCAGGCTTTATTGTAGATCGTTACAAAATCCTGAATGTATTTGTCTAAGTTGTTAAGTTGTAAATGTTCAGCTTTAAAATCTTTGTCTTTGGCAATAGCATCGTGTCGATCGTGTAATTTTGGTTGTAATTTTTGGGTAATAGGCAAAGAAAAACATTCTTGATTAAAATATGTTTTAAAACCGTAATTTTCAAACAAATCAATATAATAAGGAAAATTGTAATTCATATTGTACAGCGGTTCATGAAAACCTTCTACCAATACCCCCCACCATTGGTCGCGTTCGCCAAAATTGATTGGTCCGTCCATTGTTTCCATTCCGTGACTTTGCAACCATTCTTTTGCCTGATTAAACAAATAATTCGCCGCCGTTTGATCATTGATGCAGTCAAAAAAGCCAATGCCGCCAACTGCTGCTTTTCCTTCGTATTTTGGATTGACAAAAGCAGCAATTCTTCCAATTATCTGATCGTTTCCGTCAAATAAAATCCAGCGAATTGCTTTTCCGCCACGTTTAAAAACTTTATTTTTCTTTGGATCAAAAACTTTTTCGATATCCTGATTTAATGGATGAATCCAGTTTTTATCGTTTTCATACAACTTCGCAGGAAAATTCAAAAACTGTTTTCGGGTTTTATTATTCTTTACTTCTACTGTGTACATAACTGTAAATAAGAGTAACAAATGTACAAAAACTTTGCGACGTTCTTTTTAAAAATCGGGTGCCGCTGAAAAAGATACCCATTCTTTTGAAACAGGATGATAGAATTCGAGCTGATTGGCGTGTAAATGTAACCGATTGGCTTTTTTTCCATACAAATCATCGCCTTTAATGGCAGCGTTTAAACCTGATTTATGGGCAGAATGTACGCGTAATTGATGCGTTCTGCCGGTAACGGGAAAATACTGTATGCGGGTAGAATCTTCACTTTTCGCCAAAACCTTAAATATTGTAATGGCTTTTTTTCCGTATTGTTCACACACAACTTGTCTTGGACGATCATCTAAATCAACCCGTAAAGGTAGGTCAATAGTACCCGATTCTTGCGTTACAAATCCATCTAGTAAAGCAATATAGCTTTTTTTGACTTTGCGTTTAATGAACTGTTTTTGCAGGTTTTCATGAATTTCTTTATTTTTTGCCAATACCATTAAACCCGAAGTTGACATATCTAACCGATGTACAATCAACGGACCAGTAGCGTGTGGATACCTGTTTTTTATGCGTTCATAAACCGAATCGCTGATGTGAATGCCCGGAACCGATAAAAATTCTGCAGGTTTGTTAATCACTACAATATATGGATCGTCATAAACAATTTCAAGTTCTTTATTTTCTGCCGGATTTTTTAAAAATGGATTTTCTTCTACTTGCAAACCTTGCAACATGTGTCCTAAAATAGGTTCGCATTTTCCCCAACACGAAGGGTAAAATTGCTGATGTTTCCGCACTTCTGATTTAGGAGATTGTCCCCACCAAAATTCTGCTAAAGCAATGGGTTTTAAATTATGTTTGTAGGCGTATTGAAACAATTTAGGAGCACAACACTCGCCAGCACCTGCAGGAGGTTGGGAGTGAAGTGCATTTTTAAAGATTTCTAACAGCGATTTTTCTTCTTTTTTTGAATTTAAAAAGGTATAATTGGTAAATAACCAGTTTTGCAATGCATTTGATTTTGTTTTGCGTTCGTCTTTTAAAAGATCTATCTTTTGAGTAAAAACAGCAATTTTTTCATTTAATTCTGATTCTTTTGTAAGAAAATCATTGGTTAAAGTCCGAAGCAAATGTTTATCGTATAAGCTTTGTTTGATTAATTCGGCTTCTAACTGTTGCTGTTCGTCTCGTGAAAAACCATTTTTAAGTTTGTTGCGTTTATTCTGGCGTTGCAATTTATGCTGTTTCATTAACGCTTTAAAATCATCAATCGCTATTTTTGAAGTAGTTTTAAGTTCTTCTAAATCTTTTTGAAACGCTGATAAATTAAGATCATTTTCTAAAAGCTCAATTTGTCGGTTGATATCGTTTAATTCTTTCTCTTTTTTTAAAAAATATCCATCCTGAGTCAGCATATCAAATACCGGAGGTACAAAAAAAGCAATGTTGTTGCTGTTTGCAAGTTTGCCTGAATAAGCTGCCAAAAAACCAATGGTACCTTTATTTTCAACTATTAAAACTCCAAACATCTTACCGATAGGCAATAATTCCGTGTGATTATTTAATCCAAAATTGTGTGGAAGGTCACTTGATTGCTCTAAAAAAAATTGTACCTGCTTTGCAGCTATTTCGCATAATGGATGCACATCATAATAAAAAGGAAAATTTAATTTTGATGGCAAAGCTATGTGTGAAATATCTTCTTTAAAAGGTATGAAACACGGAATTTCTGTTGATGATGAAAAATTCATTGATAATGGATTAAATGTCCGAATTGTACAACTATTTGCGTTTTTTTGAAATTGATTACCCACGAAATAGCAGTATATTTGTGCAAAATTAAGAAGAAATGTCTTACATCAACAGAGTTATAAAAGGTACATGTCCAAAATGTGGACAAACTAAGATTTTTAAAAGCAACGGAAATCCATTAATATTTAAATTGCCTGTAATGAATAATCGATGTTCAAAGTGTAATTATTCATTCCACCGCGAAACCGGATTTTATTTTGGTGCAATGTACGTAAGTTATGGGTGGACAGTTGCTGAAATGGTTGCTGTAATTGTATTAGGACTGATTTTTAACCGATCTTTTATGGAAATGTTTATTGGTATTGTAATTGTTTTGTTTTTATTATCGACATTTAATTACAAAATATCCCGCATTATGTGGTTGAATATGTTTTTTAACGAAGAAGACGAGGAATAATAATTTATGCTTCGTTTTTGTATGCTTTTCTAAAATCAGATGCTTTAATCTGTACATTTTTTTTAAACAATCTTGAAAAATAGGTGTAATCGGTATATCCAAGTTTTAAAGCAATCTCTGTTAAGGTTAAATCGGTGTAAAGTAACTGCCGTTTTGCTTCTAAAATAATTCGGTCTGTAATTATTTCGGTAGTTGTTTTATTGGTTATTGATTTAACTATTCTGTTTAAATGTTTTTGGGTAATATTCAATAAATCAGCATATTCACTTGCTGATTTTATTTTTTTAAAATGTTTGTCAACTAGCTTTTCAAACTTTGAAAAAATAGCTTGATAATGTCGAAAATGAGAGGTATTTATTTCGGTATTTTTCTCTAAATAACGATTTAAATAGATGTAAACTTGTGTGATAAATGATAGTATAAGCTGTCTCTTTTTCCATTCATCAGCTGTATATTCTTTTAAAATATGTTTAAAGAAATTTTCAATAACCAACGATTGTTCTTTATTTAGATAAATACACTTATCAGAATAATTTGATTGAAAAAATGGAAAATCTTTGATAGAATTAGAAACATAAGTCATTTCATAAAAATCTTCTGTATGAAAGAAAAGGCAGCCATCTGCATCATCAGAAAGTTCCCAAGAGTGTGTTTGACCGGGATATAAAAAGAACACAGAACCCGGTTTTACATCGTATTTCTGAAAATCAATCTCATGAATTCCGGAACCTTGTGTAAATAAAAATACCGCATAAAAATTGTGTTTGTGCGCTTTTTCTATTCTGGAATGGTGTTGTAATAAATGGTTGCCAATGCTATTGGTGTAAAACGAATGGTCGAATTCTTTATTTTCAAAATCATTAATTTTCAGAAGTTCAATTTCGCTCATTTGTTAAATATTTTTCTAATTAATTAAAAATCAATATATTTGATTCATTACAAAATCAAAACTTTTGTATTTCATATTTATTTTTAAGGATTGTCAAGGTTTTCTTGACAATCTTTTTTATTTTTAAAATAAAAAATGCAAATCGATACTTTGTTTAAAAATTTACGACCGTATGTAAAGCCCTATCGAAAATTAGTTTTTGGCACATTACTGCTAACCTTTATAGGATCGTTAACAGCACAAATAAATGCATGGATTTTGCGTTACACGGTTGATGAACTTACGCTGTTAATTCCGCAAGAACACGCTTTACAACTTGGCTTAAAATTACTTCTTTTTATTTCATTAATCTTAATTGGTAAAGAAATTTTAAATGCTTTCATTACTTTTGGTCAAAAATATTACGGTGAAAAGCTGCGTATTTATGTTTCTAAAGATCTGGCACAGGCAATAATAGATAAAATTTTAACCTACCGGTTGTCTTTTTTTACGTCAAACGATAATGAATCCGGGAGATTGCAAACACGAATTGACCGGGGAATTGAAAGCTTAACCCGGTTGGTACAAAATTTTTTCATTGATATATTACCGCTGTTTGCCAATGCCATTGTTGCTTTGTTTTTTATGTTTCAGGCGAATTTCTACGTAGGTTTGGTCGGTTTATGTATTGTACCCATTTATTTTATCGTTACCAGAAAACAAGCACAAAAATTAAGTGGCTGGCGAAGAAACTTGCGTGGTTTTCGCGAATCAAAATCCCAGGGAATCATTAGTATCATTGATTCTATAACGGTAATAAAATCGTTTAACAGGGAAAATATCGAATCAAAAAAACAGTTGCAGTTACAAAATGAGTTGACAAACAACCAGCTGCAAACACGCAAAACTAGCTTCTTTTTTGATGGTTTAAAATCGTTTATTGAACAGTTTGGCGTAGTAATCATTATTATTTTAACGGCTTATTTTGTGTTAAACGGCATTATGTCTATTGGTTCCATTATGTTTCATATTTTGTTGTTTAACAATGTTTCGGCGCCCATTCGTCAACTGCACAGGATATATGACGAAATGAACGATGCCATGATTTATTCTGAAAGTTATTTTGAAATTTTAGATGCTGATCAGGAAAAAGAAACTTCAGGCACTATAAAGAATATTCCGTTAAAAGGCGATTTTAAATTGAACAACGTCTCGTTTGCATATCCTAACGGAACCAAGGCTCTGTTTGACATTAACATGGAAATCAAAGCCAATAAAATTACAGCTTTAGTTGGACTTTCCGGTGCAGGGAAGAGTACCATTATCAATCTTTTGGATAAGTTTTACAAACCTTCTTCTGGCGAGATTTTGTTAGACGGAATTCCGTTAGAGGATTATGATACCCATTTTTTACGGGAGAATATCGGACTGGTGCTTCAAAAAAATCATATTTTCAACGGATCTATTGCTGATAATATTCGGTATGGAAAAGTCAATGCTACCGATGAAGAAGTAATTGAGGCAGCTAAAAAGGCTTATATTCACGAACAAATCATTAAATTACCCCACCAGTACGAAACCAAAGCAACAGCTTTGTCGGGCGGTCAGCAACAACGAATTGCCATTGCCAGAATGTTTCTTAAAAATCCGCCAATTATCTTTTTAGATGAACCCACAGCGAGTTTAGATGCCATTGCTACCGAACAGATTAAAAACAGTCTTGATGCCATTAAGAAAAACCGCACGGTGGTAATTATTTCGCACAGTATTTCACAAATTATCGATGCTGATGTGATTTATGCCATGAAAGAAGGTAAAATTGCCGAAGCAGGCATTCATGAAGAAATTTATAAACAAAAGGGAGTATATAAAGAAATCTTTGATGCCAGCGCACGCAGTTTAAATATTGAAAAAATTGCAAAAACGTATGATAATTAAGTAATTTAAAACCCTTTCAGTATTTAAAGTGCTGAAAAGGGTTATTTTAAAACTACCTATTTCCTCACCAGCTTTTTAACAGCTGTACCCTCATTGGTTTGTATATGCAGCATATACGTACCTCTTGCTAAATGTTCTACATTTAACTGCACCTCATTTTCTTTATTAAAAGTTTGTGTGTTTATGACTTTACCACTTATGTCATAAATGGTTACTTGTTCTACAACTATATTTTCATTATTGGTAATGGTTACCATATTGGTAGCCGGGTTAGGGAATACATTAAACGTTGCAGTTATAAATTCATTATTGCTTAATATATAAGAGGGTAACGTTTGCAATGCAGATATTTTAATATTATCAAACTTGGCAACAGATGCTGCATTGAGCTGGTTTACAAAAAAACCAACGACGTTAGGTTTTCCGTTTTGTGTAAACGAACCTTTTGCCTGAAGGTTAAGCGTTGGCAGGTAAAAATACACTTTGTTGGTATTGTAATCTATAAAAGCTTCTACTTTTATCCATGTATTGTACGGAAAAGGTTGGGCGCTATAATCTTTTAACAT
>Ga0164243_10001362_pt1 | contig 41478 bp, 40 predicted proteins | sample OricompcompostOP_FD_108781 | JGI IMG/M metagenome (GOLD analysis project Ga0164243, IMG submission 108781) | Organic Plus compost microbial communities from Emeryville, California, USA - Original compost - Organic plus compost (OP) | ecosystem: Engineered > Solid waste > Mixed feedstock >... | reverse complement strand
GGCCGTCGGTGATCACGGTCGACTGGTGTTGTCGGAGTCCCCAGGGGCGGGCTGTCGGCGGCGGCGTTCTGCCGCGAAATGGTCACTCGGCTAGCAGGCGGCATTCAAAGGCCCGAATGGCGCGCCGCAGAGGATGAAACTGGGAACAGCTATGTGATTGTAGGAGCTGTATAATTTCCGCAGCACAGAACAGTGAGGTAGAGCGCGCCCGACTCGACTAGAATGGTTTACGGGGGCGCGAATGAGTGCAATCTGGCGGGACGCGATTATCGACTGGAAACAGCCGAAGTCTTGGGCTTCGGCTGTTTCCCGCTGGCTCCGCCCTTTTCTGAACGAGCGGGGCATCCGCCATCTGCACCAGATGGGTGAGCAGGACATCTGCTGGGATGATTCTGACTGGCTGAAAAAGACGCAACGCATCCTTGGCTTTGAAGTCGATTATGTCGTTCAAAATCTCGCTGACGCCCTGTCCTTCGCGACTGCGCGGACCTACCATGGCTGCCGGACGGAGGATGCAGGCCGCTATCATCAAGCCGGTATTCTCCTGAACGATCCGGCCATGCTGGCCGATGAGGTCCGGCGCATCGTGAGAGAAGAAGACCGGCTCGCCCGTCTTCGCCCTGTCATCGAACAACTCCTCCACGACTTTGACAGCACGCAGCGCGATACGGGCAGGCTGTACCTCGTGATGGATGACCGGGGCCTGACGAATGGCGCTGGCCACTATTTGCTTTACGGCAGCGAGTGGGTTCAATGCGTCCTGGGGTTTGAAGCCCATGAGGCGCTTCGTCGAAGAGGCGTTCCGACCATTCTTGTGGTCGACCTGCCCCTAAGCATGGTTTCGTCGCACGAACGGGAGCAGCTTGCCGGAAAGATGTTACAGGAATGGACGCGGATCAAGGTGAATAGGCCAGACTGGGTGCCGGAACTGGATTTCACATTCTGCCTGCGAGAGGCCATTCCCGGGGCGATGGTTGTTGCGCACTTCCACCCGGAAGTGATTCGCGACCCCTTTTACCGGAATATACAGCGTCGTTCCGGCTCGCAGAGCTGCCCGAGTTGTGCGGTCGCCCGGCATCCCGCGACGGCGGGATCGCAGGCTCTCTATGGTGCGACGAGCAGCGAAATCAATTGAAGCGCCGCCGAGGCAATCAAGCAGAGAAAGCCGAGCACGAGAAGTCCGTATTGCTGTGCATTCTCGACATGTTCGGTTGAATTGGCGAGATTGTAGATGTCGCCGGACGGACGCATCAGTTGCTGAATGTTGACCTCGTGCGCCTTCACCACAAGGGCAAGGGCTTCAAGGATACCTTTGACGCGCCAAGCGAGCAGGCCGGAGCCGATGAGACTAAGCACGGCAGCGATTATCTTAAGTGTTGCTGGATTCATAGCTCCCCCATTTATTCCCAATAGATAGAATATGCTGACAGCCGCACCTCTGTCATTGTCGGAACGCTATAATTTTCCTGCTCTGAACGCAGGAGGGTCTTCGAACTCTCATGTTTGGCACTCTCTCACAGGCTAGGGGGCTGGGGGATAGAAGGCCGATAGCCATTCGCGCACCGTCTCTGCAAAACCAAGCCGCGGCCCAAGTGCTTGCTGCCAGTCGCTAGGAAAGAACGCAACTAGGTTCTGACCGGCTTGTACTGCGAGACGACCCATTTCTGAGAGAACGGCCTCAAGGCTCGTCTTCTCGATGAACGGGCCGATGACGGCATCGCCGTCTTTCTGCGGGCGCATCATCCACGAGGACTTCATTGTTGGATGTGCCGCAAGCTCAGAAAACAGCTTATAGGTTTCCTCGCGGCGGCGCGTCGTATGGCCATATCGGTCATCGAGCGCCTTCCGCACGGCCGCTGGCGAAAAGTCCGATCTGAGTGTCTTACTGTCTGCGAAACGCCACTTCTTGATTAGATCGGAGTCACCGCGAAACAAGTCTACGAGAAAGACTGTTTCGAGAATATCGCGCATTAGGAGTGCGCTGTTCTGCACATAACCAGAGAGCGCCAGCTTTAGGCTCGCGCCGAAGGCGTTGAACATCCGCATCCCGAGAATTTGGATAACCTTCAAATCCTCATCGTCGGCTGGATATTGTCGCAAGAGATCGCCGAGATTCATCGCCTGTTCGATCACGGCTAGGTGCAACCGAAGTTTCTTATCTTCCGCAACGAGCTCAAGCGCCTTGGCGCGTAGTTGCTCTTCCTGACTATGGAGGGATTGAAGGTTCTCGGGCAAAGGCATGTGTAGTGACCTAACTTCGCAAGGTATGATCCTTTTGTGGGATCAGCTCGCAAAGTCCCGACTCCGCTGCCGTCAAGGTCACGCTCGAATAATCAGTAGCCTCCGTCATTGGGCGTCGCCATCTATAGCTGCAAAGGTCATTAGCGGAGCAAAGTCGCCCTGATCTGCGGCTTTCAGCGCCGCGATATACTCCGCGCGTCTTACGTTCATCTTTTGAAGATCGTGTCCACCGGCCCAGTCAATCGGCTCCGCTTTGTAAACGCGGGCCAGAATCGCATCGGCCATGATACGCGAATGCCGACCGTTCCCGTTTGGGAAGGCATGTATTTGGACAAGGCGATGGTGAAACCGAACCGCCGCTTCCGAAGCAGGATATGTCTGATGCTTGGCCCAATACCGGGCGTTATCCATTAGCATCCTGAGCTCAACCGGAATGTGGACCGGATCGATTCCGATATTCTTGCCGGTCCTGCGGAACTTCCCAGCCCAGTCCCACACGTCGCCAAACAGGTGCTTGTGAAGATTGATAGCGAAGTCGTCGGTCAGCACGTCTCCTTTATGGCGGGCAAGCCAGCGCAAGCCGGATTCGATGTTGGCCTGCTCAAGCTCGTCGAGCTCTTCACGCGTGGTGATGTGCTTGAATTTCAGCCCGCCCAGTTCGTTGGGGTCGAGTGGCGTTGCCCCGTCCGGGTACTCCGTGAGCCCGGTCATTTGTCGCTCCAGAAGTCAGGCGGCATCTCGCGGGCAAGCTCTTTTGCAATCCGGTCAACCTCGGCGGCGATCTTCTCATTCGGTAGATTCTGGCTCTCCAAAGCCATGTGGGTGCTTGCGGTCTTTACAAGCGCCAGGGCCTTTTTTCGCGCCTGGGCAGCGATTACATCCTCGATGCGGTTGTCAGGAACGACAGCGTAGACAAACCGGCAGCCCATCGCCTCGGCCGCGGCCTGCATGGACTTGAGTGTTGCGCCGCCGCTGAGCTCGGCATGCTCGGCCTGAGCTACCCGTGCCCGCGTAACACCCATCCTTTTGGCGAGTTGGGGACCGGACATGCCAAGGGCCTTGCGGACAGTACGCAGCCATCCTTCCGGCGGCGTTTGCAGGCCGGAACGGCTCGCGGCGCTATCAACGAGCCGCTGATATTGCTGTTGAACGATGTCTCGGACACTCATTGTCAACTCATACATATACATAGACGGCCAATGCGTCAATATATATGTATACGAAGTCTCGGTATCTGTCAAGCTTCATGTTGACAGTGGCCCTATAGACGTCAACATATGAGTATACATTGGGCTTCCAGTTGGCGGGATTCCCGACTGCGGCTACCTCCCGCCCTCAATCCCGTACATCATTCCCCAACTGTGGATCGGCCACGACCCGTTCTCCCCTTCCTCGACGGTGAAGTGAAAATCCTTGAGGCGCTTTGCCTCCAGAAATCTCAGCATGTCAGAAAACTGCTCGCGTGTGACCTCAAGCGAAAGGTGCAGCGAGGGACAATGTTCGGCCTTGAACAGACAGCCCGCATCGGGATGCTCGGTCTTCATCGGGGTTGGCGTCATGATCATGATGACGCCGGGCCAGGTGAAGCGTACCTCCGGCATGGTGAAGACGGCGGGCAGGATCATGTAGGTGAACTCGACTGACTGCCGCGGCGGGCCCGGTTGCACCACTTGTCCGAAATTGACCGTGCAGCTCCCAAGAATTTCGCCGCGCCAGTTGCCTGGCGTCACCTCAGGCAGCTTCAGCTTTGGTGTTTTCCGTACGGTCCGCGCCATGATGTTTTCTCTAAAATCCATTCATCGCTGGTGGCATCGGCTGTTGGCTATTCTCCGCCTTGCGCGCCACAGAAAGATGAAAACGAATACTCGTATATGCTCGTGATCGCTTTTTGATTCGGTTCGCACGCACGGAAAGAACTTTCGGTGACTGAACGACGTGTTTGCACGAAATGCGGCGGCAGCCGTTTCAATAGCTGGAACCGCTGCATGGATTGCCGGAACGCTCGGGGCAAGGTCCGCAACGAGCGCATAGCTGCAAATGGAGGGAGCCACACGGCGAAGGAGTGGAAAGCCCTTCTTGCGGCAACTCCTTGCTGCGTCGAATGCAAAAGACCGTGGGCCGAAATTCCGAAACGACCTGACCCCCGCTATAAAACTGTCTGGACGAAGGGCCACAAGGTCGCAGTTTTTCATGGCGGGACCGATAACATCGAGAATATCCAGCCCGAGTGTTACGAGTGCAACTTCGGCAAAAATGCAGGTGCGCTGAAGCGGCGCGAGCAGCCGTCAGTTGCGCCCGACGGTGCTTCTCAATGAGGCCGTGCGGGCGAACCCGCTTCAATCGTAGCCATCACCCATTCCGGGTCTTCACAGCGGGCTGCTATGGCGAGCAATAGCGACCAGGCCGGTGGCACGGGCGCGTCATCCGGTAAGTTAGGCAGCACGAGCGACATGCGCCCGTTCATGTCAAAGACAAGCGCGGCCTGATCTGGCTGCAACATTGTGCCCGTCTCGGGCGAGACTGATTTTTCTCGTGGCATTAATCCTCCCTTTTGTAACGATAGCCTTTTGGGCCATCCTGCTTCTGTCCCTTGTTGTGGCCAATACCCTTGGAGCGCTTTTTCCAGCCGTCTTTTGTATGAGCGCCCAAGCCCTCAGCTGGAACGGTCATGTCGAGTTTATTCACCTCAAGCTGCCTTTTGCGTGCCTGCCATTTCTCGGTTTGCAGGCTCTCGGCGGCGCGCAGTTGCCGCCGAACCGTCGTTTCAAGCGACCGCCTTTCGCGGGCTTCAAGGCGGGCCAGCGCCTTGCGCCGCCGCTCGTGCATGAAATGCTCGCGTTGATGACGGCGCTCCAGCGCTTCGCACTCAATGCGATGGCGTTCAGCCGGATTGATCTTCGCATTTCTGCGGAGCGGCGCGATGACCGAGCGGAGTCCAGGCACCCGGTCAAGCAGCGCAAAGATGGCTCCCGCCACGCGCGCGAAAGGCTTGCCCGCCTCGGATTTATGAGCGGCATGAAGAGCCATGCGCTCCCCGCTCTGGACGACGAGCATCTCCTGTTTGCGTAAATCGAGCTTCTTCCGGCGCTCGGCCTGGCGGGCATCGAGCTTGCCCGAATGCTCTGCCATGCGCGACGCAACACGCGCGTCAACAAGCAACTCGATATCCGAGGCTTCCTGCCTGACAGCATTCCGCGCCTCATCGACGGAAGGGATTGCCTCGGACGCAAGCGGTGCGAGCTTGTCTTCGAGCTCACGGGTGCGCACGCCATCGATCTGGCGGGCAAGGCTATGCACCTTGCCGAACCGGTCAACGACCACAAATCCGCGCTTGTCGCCACGGGCAAGGACATAGCCTTTCTCCTTCAGCGCCGCCCGGAACGCCGCCGCACTGTCCGACCGGCGGAAGGCATCCGTGATTTCCGCGCGGCGCTCGCGGGGAGCAATCCCCGTCGCCTCGGCCTGTGCCTTCTCCTGAAGGGTCATGTCCTTCTTGCGCTGGCGGTCCTGGCCCGCGTCTCGCGCAAGCCCTTCGGGAAGCGGAAGGCCGAACTCATGGGCAAGCTCCTGCGCGAGCTTCCGGAGCTTCTGACGGTCGTGGGAGAGCTGCACCGCACGCATCCTCGCGGTGTCTATTCTCGACCAGACGACATGGCAGTGCTCGCGCCCGTGCTTGACATGGAATACCACAGCACGAGCCTGGCCGCTGAGCCCGAGGCCCTGTTCGATGCGATCTATGGCGGCCCGGTACTGGTCGCGGGTAAGCGGCGCGGACGGATTGATCGAGAGGCTGTAAAGAGGCTCCTTGCACCGGGTGCCCGCGGCAATGGCCTCATACTCGCCGAACGCGCCGTGCAAATCCTGCGCGACCGTACCCCTGATCTCGGCCACCTCGACAAGCTCGTTGTCGAACTCGTTCTGAAGGTGGCTCGCGAGATCAGCGCCGCCCGCGCGCTGGTTGCCTTTCAAGATCATGGCTCGCGGCCCATGGCTAGAAAGCAGACCGTGCGCATCTCGGCGAGATCGCGGAACGCAGCGGCAACGTGAGGCTCGTTCGGATCGATACGGCCCGACGCGGCTGCCGCACGCAGCGTATCCGCGATACGGCCAAGCTCGCCGAGAATGCGGGCAGCCGCCTGGTGGTTCACCGTTGGGCGGCGTGACTGCCGCGGAACAGGCACGTTCAATGTCGCCGAGCGGATGACGGAGGCAACGCTCGTGCCGGTGCGGTCGGCCATCTGCCGTATCGCATCGGCCTCCGCGACGTTGAAACGTGCAGAGAGCGTCAGCTGACGCTGTCTCGTATCCGAACCACTCCGCGACATGCCCGCCCTAACCGCGCATCCAATGACGCGCTTCATTGGTCGTGTTGCAGCGGCGAAACGCTGCTTCGGCAGTTACCGGCTCGATGCCTGGGAGCTGCCGATCATGCGGGGGATGCAACGGGGGCTGGCTTCAAGAAGCCCCCTTGCCAAGATTGCGCGGACTCTCCGCGCACATCTTGTACTCCGCACTAACGACTCTTTTTCTGATTGTAGGTGGGAAAATTTACAAACGTGTAAAGGTTGTATCGGCTCAAGCGGACGCAACCAGATCGAAGAAGTAATTGAAAATAGCACTGTTTTGTTCGCTGGTCAAACTCTGGTCACTTAACGCGTGAGTAGTTTTGCTTCCTCTTCAACGATGTAGTCGCAAAGATTTTCATCGGCTCTGCATTCAGCAGCGATCACAGTCGGCCATCTGCCGGACCTGTCAGGACCGATAAGGGCTCCTGCGTCGATGAAAAATTTTGTAAGCGCGAGGTTGTTTGTGCCTACGGCGATATGCAGAGGGCTTAGTCCTGTCTGCTCATGCACGCAATCAATGTCCGCTCCGTCGTCGATAGCACGCGCGACGCTCCTTAGATCGCCGAGATAAGCCGCTTGCAATAGGTCCGCATCGAGCCGCGCCGTTCCTGCGCTGTCTCCTGTCCTGGCGCTGCGCGCAGCCTTTGCGTTCACGACGCTTCCTCCTCATCCATTCGCTCGAATGAGAAATCAACCGGGTTGCTGTATGGCCGAGCGACTTCGGTGTCGTGAAGGAACGCTGCTTCCATTCCGTACCCCGCAAGGGTTCTGCCTTCAAACTCACGCAGCCAATAGGCACGCGGCAGCCGGGTCAAAAGATTTTTCGCAACGACAAATACAAGAGGGTCGAAAAACAGAAGCGCGCCTTCATAGCTATGCCGCGTGCCGCTCGGAGCCGGGTTGACCATGGCGGGATTGAACACCTCTTCTCTGAACAAGAATTGCGCCTGCCCGTCGCCTTCGACGGTGCATGTCGAGTAACCGAGCTTGAATTCGGTTTCGTCACTTTCGAGCACCCGCACCGTTCCTTCGCGGCGCTCCGCCGACACCTTATAGCGCCCCGTGAGCCGAACCGGCGCGCTCCGTGGCGTTCCTTTTTCGCCCCCCATGGGCAGGCCAAAGAAGTCCGCGAGCTCGCGGGTGAAGTCGTCTGACTTCGCCGCAGTCGGCAAGCTCTGTGCGAACTGAAAACAGGGTTGTAGGAAAGCATCGTTAGTCCGCCCGCAATCGGCAAGGAAGCGCTGTAGCGTCTTCAGGGGCAGAAGGTCGGGCGACCTGTCTGCCGCATCCGCGATGCGAAGCTGAAGCGTGGGCACGCCAATCCGGTTTTCTTGCATGTAATTTCGTAGCGCCACGCGGAGCCGCTCCCGGTCTGCCAGATTGAACTGGGTCTTTCGGGGCGCGCGCTTCCTGATTGCTGCCTGCGCATCACTCATAATCTGACCAATCCTTGGCCAAGACCTTCATGCCCTGCCGCCTTCACTATGCGGCCATGGATACGAGCACTCTTGCATATATCGTGGCTGGTGTCGCGGGGGCCACCATCTTGGGATGGCGGAGCCACGAATGCCCTACGACTTTCGGTTCAGCCGACTGGCTTGCTCCTTGGGTTGCAAGCCGCAAGGGCATGTTCCGCAAGGGCGGCCTTATGCTGGGTGACTGGACGGGACAGCTTCCTGTCTATTACCGCGGCTCGGGCCATGTCCTAACCGTTGCGCCCACGGGCTCCGGCAAGGGCACTTCGGCCATTATTCCCAACCTTCTCCAGCACCCTTGGATATTCCTGATCGATCCTGGCGGGGAGAACACCGCCATCGCCGCCCGCGCCTGGCGTGAAAAAGGCTACGGCTTCCATTGCCTCAATCCCTGGGGGATGCACACCTCTGCGCCATGGTCCCTGCCTTCGCACAGCATCAATCCGCTGGGGATTCTGGACCCCGAGAGCGAGACGTTTTCGAGCGATGCTGAGCTCATCGCCGACATGATCGTGACCCGGACGGGAAACGAAAACGGCTCCTCGGCATACTTCAAGGAGGAAGCGCGAAGCGGCATTCGCGCCTTCCTCATGCACATCATGACGAGCGAGCCTGCCGAGCGGCAGACCCTCCTCACATTACGAAAGTACATCTCGGCAGGCCCTGCCGAATGGGAACGCCTGCTCGCGGCCATGAAAGCAAATACCGCCGCAGGCGGCATTATCGAGCGCGAGGCCACCCAGCTTGAACGCCGGGAGGCGCAAGCGACCGAGGAATTCTCGGCGATTCTCTCGACGATGAAGCAGGATACAAACTTCATCGAAGACCCTGTGATGCAACGTGCGCTCGCGACCTCAACCGCGCAGCTTTCCGAGCTCAAGGGATCGGGCAGTAAAGGCCGGTTGCCCGGCTGCGTCGTCTCGGTCGTTATTCCGCTCGAATACCTTGAAACCCATGCGGCCTATGCGCGGCTCATCGTCGGCTGCGCCCTCTGGACGATGCAAAAAGAGCCTCTTTCGCGCGGGCGCGTCCTTTTTGTCATGGACGAGTTCCCCGCGCTAAAGCGCATGGACCGCATCGCGGGCGGACTCGCAACGCTCCGCAAATACCGGGTGTGGCTGTGGCCAGTCATTCAGAACCTCGGGCAGCTCAAGCAGCTCTACGGCCAGAACTGGCAAACTTTCATATCGAATGCCGGGCTCAAGCAGTTCATCGGCGCGAGCGATCTCGAAACCGCTCAATACATCTCTGAGCTCTGCGGCGACGGCACAATTGAGGTGTCAACTCGAACGCCTGGCGGCGTCTCAACGTCGCTCGCGCAGCGCCGCCTCGCGACGATTGAAGAGGTCATGCACATCGAGAGCAAGTCACAGATTATCTTTGTCGATAACCTGAAGCCTCTTCTCCTGCGCAAAACCGCATATTGGCAGCGGCCAGCTCTCCGGGGGCACTTCAATCAAAATCCCTATCAGGCCAGTACGCCACCCCTTGATCCGCGCATTCCTTACTGGACGGTACAGGGGCTTGGCTTGCGCGTGTGCGCATGGCTGGCGGGACCATCGCCTGTGATAATGGCGCTTTTGCTGTTCTGGTTCGTCAACGCGATGGGATTAGGCGTGTCGATGGACGCGGTCACCGGCAGAACGAACCGCGGGCCTGTTTGCACGTACCTGACAACTCACGGAGCGCTCGAATATCTCGCGCGGGACATCTCGCGGGAGCGGCGCTGCACCTGGGTCGCTTTCAATCTTGGATATGAGAACTAGGAGCGCCAATATGGCTGGCATCAGACTGAAAGCCGAGACGGGCAACGATCAGGGCGGTTTCTGGTCGATCTTCCTTGGCGTTTTCATGAGCATGGGGTTCGCCGGCCAGCTTCTGGCCTGGCTCGGCTACCGGATTCCTGCCGCTGACAATATGGCGGTGCGCGTCGCTGTGTTCGCGCTTTTCGCCGGATTGTCTTACGCGGCCTTCGTTGGAGTCATGCTCGTAACCGCGCGCCTTCTGACGCTCATCTTCTCGGTCATCGAATGGCTCGCGCGCCTTGCCACCTCTGTCCTTGAACGGCTTCTGACCGCGGCGGTCGGCCACGGGCAAACCTTCCTAAAATCTGCCCTTGCGATTCCTTTGGTACCCGTGCGCATGGCTGCTGCATGGCTCCATGCGCGCTACCTCGCTCCCTTCTTTGAGCGAAGGCGGCAGCGGGAAGAGCTGCGCCGCCTCTACGAAGAGGTGCGCGGCGATTACGCAAGCTTTGAAGAATTCCTTCACGCGTTCGAGGGTGGCCACAAAGAAGATGCCGCCGAGAACGACAATGCGCGCGAAGAGGAGGAACGCGATCCTGAAACCGTCGACAAATTCGAGCTTGCCTGCCGCACATTGGGCCTGAGCCCTGATGCCCTTACCCAGGCGCAGGTCAAGGCGCGCTTTGTTGAGCTTATGAAAGCCGTGCATCCCGATGTGATCGGGCCAAATGTTTTCGCCACTCAGATCAACGAAGCGCGCGAGATCATCAAAGTGCGCAAAGGATGGAAATGATGAAAAACTGGTTGACCTTGAGACCTACCGCGGTTCCAGCGAAGACGGCTTCCACCCAGCTTTCGACCAAAGCGGAATTTGACCGCAAGGTTGCGGAGTTCCGCAAGGCGTCCGGCAGGCTTGAAGCCTGCCGCATAGACTTCGTCTGCGCAAAAACGGCGGAGCCCTTTGTGGTGCTCTTCGAACGGCTGAGCGCCGCTGAAAAGTTTGCCGTCGCCAAAACTGAGAAGATCGGCGTGGCAAATGCCGCGCGATCCTCCTCATCTATTCCCGCACTGCGCAGCTTTGATGTAAACGACTTCTCGTTCGCCGCCTGGCGCTGCCCTTGCTGTGGCAGTGGCAGCTTCGTCCATTGCGGATGCGGGCAGAATTCCTGCCAGGCGAAAGTCTGGCGCGCGGACAATGGCCGCTTGTATCACAGGTGTGAGCCCGGTTGCGGCTCCGTAGGCGAGATAGGCACGCTGCGCAGCGTCCAGGCGAGCTCGGGCGGCGGCGGGCACGTAAAGCCTCAATCGGGTTCAACAAGACCAGCACTGCCCAAGGCAGACCACGCGAGTCTGCTGACGCATCGCAGGAGATGAGGAAATACCAGAAACTTCTAACGCAGCTCCCGCGTGGGCGCGTACAATAAAGGTATGGCCCCACGGCAAAATAAAAGCGGCGGCAAGTCGTCTTCCGCGAAGGACGAGGGAAACTCCCTCAAGATCAGGATACGCGGCAAGGACAACGCGCCGCTCGGCATGGATGAGCTGCGCGAGGGCCTTATCGAGGCGGCGCGCAAGATGCAGGAGTATCGAGCTGGCTATCGCGTAAGGTTCACGATCATATACCTCACAATGATCGACGAGACCGGCCAGCCCGTCCGCATCAACGATGCGAACGAGCTGACGATCTATCCTTATCGCAGCGCTGCTGACGAGCACGGCGTGTGACACGCCTGCCACCCTAGAATAATGCGAGCTGAACCTCCTCTGGGTCGCGAATGCCGTAGACCAGACGCGCCATTGCGATGGTCGCCTCGCCCGAGAAGGTCGGCTTCATCTGATAGCTGTTGTGGGTTTCCCAGCTTATCCAGATTTTCAGACCAGCGCCCTTGTAGGTAAGCGACAGGCAATCAGGGCCACCGCATCCGCCGAAGATGCCGAGTTCATAGGACAGAGCCTCGGCAAGCGCCTGATGGGAAAGGCCGGTCTTCGCCCTCTCGCGCCAGCGTTCAGTCGCGCCCGCCATACTGCAAGTCGCGCGCCGGAACCCGGCGGTACGGTCGGCCTCGGTCAGAGGCCGGAGTGCGGGAAGCGCGGTCATGGCGCGCCTCCCGCCGTCGGGGTGGCCGCATAGCCATCCAGCTCGACGGCGATCCAGACCGGATTCTCGGGCGCGGTCTTCGCCTTTTCGACGGCGCTTTCCCGGTCATTTGCCTCGACGGTCATTTCGTAGTGACGAAGCTCTGTGAAAGTCACGATGTATCTGGTCATTGCGATTTCCTCCGCGAAGGGAAGAGAGGCGCTTACGCGCCCCTCTCCTCGGTTGCGTCCGCGGGAGTGCGGAGGACAATGCGCCCGCCAGAGACAGGAACCAGGTCGAGCTGCAAGGTGAAGCCCTTGCCGTCTTCGTGATCCCAGGCTGCGCCGATGCGGGTCCAGAAGGACTTGCTGTCGGATTTTTCCGCGACGTGCCACGCGATGAACGCGGGAGTTTTGGTTTCGCGGGCCTTGTTGCCTGCCTTGTGATTGTAGCTGCGTGCCATGATTTGCTCCTTTGCTAAATGGTTCGACACGCCCAACCGAAGACGGGGCGGCAAAGGGAGCGGTTCACAGTCTTCTGAACGGGAGGGGCATCTCCCGCCTGCACACGCGCAGCACGGAAGGTGGGGACACACGGTCAGAACCCGCCAGGGCTTGGAATTGAACCGGGAGCGCGCCCTGTCAGGTCATGGCGTAACAGTCGAGCCTTTTCAGCGCAAAAGGAGCACGGGCATCGCAGCACTCAAGGCAGACTCAAGGCTGTAGCCGAGTGTCACAAACCCACCATCAGCGTAACAGCGAAAGAAACTCTCAAAGCCCTGAATGCTGTGTTCAGGCCGCTAAAAGGGTGCCGGCTGTCACAAGCGCCGCCTCGTCAGTCAGCCCGGTAACATATTGAATAGTGGCAATATGCTGCGAAGAACCGAACGTCGCGGTTCCTGTCGCATCGACATAAAGCTCGGAATGGCTGCCATTGGTCTGGATTTGGACGAAGTCAGTGATGTCATCCGTTCCAGGTGTGAAATGGCCGTCAAGAATATCCGAAATATCAAGCTTGTCGTGACCTGCAAAGGAGTCGAAGCCACCGATTGTGTCCACTCCGGTAAAGGCGGTTGCCGCATCGAATACGATAGTATCCTGAGCGCCAGACCAGGCCCAGATCGTATCCGAGCCACCTCCGCCATTCATTACGGTTGCGCCATAACCGCCATTCAGAGTGTCAGCTCCGTCGCCACCATTTAGGGTAACGAGTGTAGAGGCAGCCTCACCGCTCGTGGCATTGTTGTAAAGGTAATCAATGCCAGCATCGCCGTAGATTGTACTATGGTGTCCGCTATAAAGATGATCGGAATCCGCTCCGCCATAGATCAAATCATCTCCGCTACCGCCATAAATATAATCGTTGCCATCACCGCCGTAGAGGACATCGTTTCCGTTCCCACCACTAATGGTGTCGTTTCCAGCATAGCCGTAGATCGTATCGGCGCTACTCGCATCGCCCGTGTCATGACCACTTAAGTATTGGTCGTTGCCGTCTGTGCCGTGGGTTGGAATTTCCATCGAACTGATATTCCAGATGGTGCTATCAGCAAATGCTATATGCTCGACCATATAGGTGTTGGAACTCGAATGATTGGCAACCAGAACCGAGTTGCCATCAGAATCGGTCAATCGCAGAGAGGCGTCGGAAGAGCCGTACTGGACAAAAGCGAGAGAAATGTCCGACGCACCATAAGAGTCCCGCACCCTGATCGTATCATCGCCGCTACTTTCATTAATAATGTCGTTCCCGGCAGAAAAGATGTAGGTATCGTTCCCGTTGCCGCCCGACAGCGTATCATTTCCTTCTCGCCCATCCATAACGTCATCTGGTCCTGCGCCAACAGACGGGGCAGAGAGACTGTCGTTTCCAACTGTTCCAAGTGTCGCGACGGATACGCCAGTCAGAGCGAGCGTGCTGTTGTCTGATAAAAAGTGGATGTACTCCACCGCGTACGCGGAGCTGGCAAACTGGCCACCCACTGCAATCTGGCCGAGGCCCTCGATTGTAATGCCGAGATTGTTTGTAAGGCCGCCCGAATTGATGATCCGATAGAACGTTACATCGGACAGATCGAACGCGGCCGGGATGACAATTGTATCCGTCCCGCCGTTTGCAGCTTCGATAAAATCGAACCCAGCGCTCGCGATGAAGGTGTCGTTACCTGTGTAGTCGATTATATGGTCGTTCCCGGCACCGCCATCGATAGTTCTGCTACCGCTGCCTTGTGCGTAGATATAGTCGTCACCATCGCCGCCATAAATCGAGTAGCTGGCACTGCTGCTGACAACGAAACTGTCGTTTCCGTTGGTCAGGCGAACGTCGGGAGCGCCAATAGAGCTGAGAGAAAGCGTAGAGCTATCTGAAAAGACGATTGTCTCGACCTTCCGGCTGTAAATCGCATTATAGAAATCCTGGATTTGAATCGATCCGGAGCCGTCGATCTCAATGAGAAGGTCTTTGAAGTTCGATGTGCTGTTCTCGGTCGACGTCCGGAAAAACGAAAGATCGCTTAAAACAGTTCCGGATGGCAGGATGATCTGATCCGTGCCGCCTGCATCGTAGATAACATCGTCGCCGCCCCCATAGACATAGGTATCGTTGCCGCTGTCTCCATTCAGATAATTGCCTCCAGCTCCGCCAGAAAGAGTGTTCGTTCCGATCCCTGAATACAGGGCGTCATCCCCGTCGCCGCCATACAATGTGTCATTGCCCGCATCACCGAACAGCGTGTCGGCGCCAGCGTCGCCATAAATAGTGTCGTCGCCGTCATTGCCATGAATTGTATCGCCCCCGCCGTTGCCGTGGATTGTGTCGGCACCGTCGTAACCCGTGACGGTGTCGTTATATGATCCGCCATTCAGCATGTCGGCACTCATTGTTCCGTTGATCGTATTGCCCGGAGTCTCTTGGTCAATCATATTAAGCACGTCAGTCCAATGCATTCCGGCATCCGTCGCGTTTACCGCATCGTCGAGCCAGCCGATCTCCGTAACGCTCAAATTACTGAGCCCTTTCGTCAGATCAAGGAAGCGCCCGATCATCTCCCAAAACGCGTCGTTATCTGGACCTGCCGGCGGCGCTAGCGCAATGAGACTATCAACAGCTGTCTCGGACAAATCCAAGTCACCTTTAATCGTGCCGGATACGGACTCATAAACTACGGTATCGGCGAACAAGGACGCTGCTCCGACCTGAACGAGCAGGTTGGCTGCAATCATGTCAAATGCCCGCTGATAAGCGAGTTCGAGACTGGTGCCAGCTTGGGCAAGTGGGTCTGCATCCTGGATCGACACTTGAAAGAAGTTGGTTCCCATCAATTTCTCTAGGACAGCTAGATGTTGGCCATCCACATAAATACCTCGGCCATCGGGATCGACACTGGACACGCCTGCCCAAGCGTAGAGTATTTCGGTAATGTCACCCTTCAAACTTGAAGCATCCGCGAAGCTTGAGAGTGTGAAATTGCCCGCAAAATCAGCGACCAAATCCTTAAGGTCAGAATCCTGGCTCATCGCAATCGTCAGATCAGGCAGCGTGCCGTAGCCGCGCAATGTCGGCAAGAACAGCGTTTCGACATCAAGCGTGTAATCGCCCGCGTAGTAGGAATTCGTATTGTCGTGGACAAACCATGCGTCCGCGATTGTTGCCGTCGCGCCGCTCGTGAAAGTTACCTTGCTCGTATGGCTTATCGGATTGCCCGAGATCGTGGACGTTGACGAGGCAACCCCCGCAAGGTCGATATTCGCGATGCCGAGCGAAGCGAGCGAATGAAGCTCTCCGCTCTGGGTGACAGCATCCCCATTGTCGTCGGTCCAGACGACGAGCGTGCTCCAATCGGCATCGTTGTTGTCGATGCGCAGATCATGATTGGAATCGAGCGCGGCGAGCTTCGCAAACCCGTCAACCGTAGGGGAACCAAAAAGCTCCGCCGACGAGTCAATCGTGCCACTGCTGTCGAGGTCGCGCGCGAGCAGCCCTGTATCACCGCTCACCCATGCCGTCTGAACGGCGAAGCCGTTGGCGTTCAGGTCGAAGTAGGTTTCTGTCGTAGAGGCATTCCAACTCGTCAGAGTCACTCCCGTGTGCCCAGCGGAGAGATCGATGACGAGTGGGCTAGATGCACTGACGGCGTTAGAAAAAGCTGGTTGAACATCGGCGAGTATCGCGGGCGCAAGCGCGCCAGGAACAAGGGGAGTGAACGGGCGTGACCAATCAGGTGTCGAGAGCGGGGCTGCAATTGACGCTGGCTGAATGAGAGCACCGGAACTGTCCAGCTGGAAGTCATCAGGAAATTGCGCATTCAGCGCTTCCCAAAATTCCTCGTTGCTGCTGTAGCCGTAGTCCGTGGCCTGCTCATTGACAGTTTCCCACGCTGACTGCATCACCGTATCTGCATCAGGCGGAAAAGGGTTGCCGCGAAACAGGTTCGCGAGAAACATCAATTCAATTGCGAAGTGCAATTCTGGCGGAATATCGCTATGCTGCACCTGAATCATTTTCGATTCTACTTCATTAACGTCACGAAGCGTCTGAATCCCCTTTATCGCTTGGATGATTGGCGGGTCTGTTAAAGCGGATGCCGCAGCCGACGCAACTCCATACACACCGAGAAGGCCAATGATCTGAGCTGCGTTCGGATCGCTGTTGGGATCGAATTCGATTGTCATTATCAATTTCCTCGTATGCTTGAGTTGCTATGGTTGTATTTGGAAATGTAGAAGCGAGCCTTGTCCTCGGCATTCTGAAGCCTTTGTGCGCCATATTGAGCCAAGAGTTTTTTCCGGACATTCTCCTTTGTCGTCGAGGCTAAAGGGACGAGCTGTGCGGGCATGTCGGAATTAGCCGCGGCTGTCGCCAGCCATGCATACTCCTCCAGGGGATTGGGGAGCGGTCCGGAGTTTGAATAGGATCGCGCCAGCATGAATTGTGCGGTGGGGTCGCCATGAGTTGCGGCTGCTTTGAACCACACCATGGCCATGACGCGGTTTTTCTCTAGCATCTCGCCGGTCTCGTGTAAGACTCCGACAACAAGTTGAGCATCGCGGTCGCCCACCTCGGCATCCGCTTGGCAGGCATGCGCCTGCTCTAGTGTTCTTTTGGGATTTGGTGCTGGATTGTAGGGAGAAAGAGGATAGCAAAGGTCGTGAAGCTCTTTGACCTTCGCGCGAGCCCGTGGATGACCCTGGCGGGCAGCCAATCGCAGGTAATAGCCGACTTGGTAGTAGGCGACGGGAACGCCATCGCCACGCTCGTAACGCAACGCCATTTGATATTGAGCATTGGCGTCGCCTTTGTCGGCAGTCAGACGAAGAGAGGCCGCGTCTGCCTCCTTGTGCGACCACGCTGAATAATAGTTGTAGCCGACGAGCGCAACTAGAGTGAGAAGGACAATGGCAATGTACGTTCTTAAGCGAAACAAGAGTATCCGAACTGTTATAGGTTATCGAAATAAGATCAAAATATGTGACAGCATCATACCGTAGTGCGGTGTTGTCGTACATGTGCGAGTTGCCTGCCTGCGCAATGCAACTCCGAAAAGGATATGAAAAACACTCAACTGCATTGCGAATGCTCCTGTTTCGTTAGCTCACAAAACTCCACGATGCGTCCCGCAATCGCGGTTATCTCTCGAAGCTGGCCCAAGCGGCGTGCCCTCGCGTATAGCGTCAGCCATTCATTGAATAGCGGGCTGTGCATGGTCCTATCGGCCGGCAGGTCTTCGACGCCATCAACGAAGGCAGAAAAGCCTATGCCGAGGATTGAAGCGAACTGCCACGCACGCGAGATCGACATGCGGTTCTTGCCGTTCTCATATTTCTGAATCTGCTGAAACGTCAGACCTACCTCGTCGCCAAGCCGCTGCTGCGTGTATCCCGCAAGCGTGCGCGCGATGTGCAGATTGCGCCCTGCGATCACGTCGACAGGGTGCGGGCCTTCAGCTGACTTTGCTCTGCTCTTCCGTTCTGACATGCACTCCCGCAGCTCCGGCTCATCGCCGGGGTCAATCGTCCTTGGTTATAGGGAATGCCACCTCGCTGGTGGCCGGGAGTTTCAAAACCGTGCTAGACGATCGCAGCACTCTTTAGGCCGGAGCCCTGAACATGCAGTGCTGCCCCCCGGCCAAATGCCAAGGGACGTAAATCACGGTCACGTCCGACCGCTAGCACGAGGTTTGAAAGGCCCCGATGCGGAATCTGTCCGCATGCCTTGATTAGAAGCCGCGCCCGGCTGTTCTTCCAGCCGAAAAAGCGGTTTCTCGGATTCTGTCCGCCGATTTGTTGAAGCTATTTCCGTAACCGCGCGACCAACGGGAGCGCGACAGATGAAGCGTCAATGCTTGTCCGGCGGTCGCGCTGCGACCGCCGGATTTTGCCGAGAACAGCTAAGGGCCTATGCCGCCTGCGCCTCCTCGGTAACTTTCACCTGAAACCCATTCAGAAAATCCGCTGCGCGCTGCGCGTGGGAAGCGGCGGTAAAGATCGCGCGGCGATCTTCCTTCAGCACCTTCAGCCAGTTGCCGATATAGGCGGCATGATCGGCTCTTACCTCTAGCGTGAGATCAAGATCGGCTGAAACGAAGGCTGCTCCAAGCTCCGCAACAAGTTCTTCCATTGCGTAGCCTTCATCGCCGAAACGCTTCCTTCCGAAATCGCGGTCAAGCCGGGAAGGATGACGAGTCCAGTGCGTCACCTCGTGCGCGAGTGTCGCGTAATAGCTCTCCGCGTCGCGGAAGGTCTCAAAGGGAGGCATGCGCACTTCATCGCTTGCGACGCTGTAGCAGGCAACGTTTCCGCCATGGCGGATTTGTGCGCGGGTAGCTGCGAAGAATTCATCGGCCTTGGCGATGCGCTCCACGGGGTCAAGCCGTTCCTGCGCGGGCGCATGATACTGCGCGGGCAAGCCCTCAATCTGCTCGACGTTAAAGACGGTGTATCCCTTCATGAACGGAATATCCCGCTCGCTCTCTTCGCCCTTATCGTCTGTCTCGGTGCGGGTAATGCTGGAAGCAAAGACGACAAGACTTCCCTTCTCGCCTTTCCTGACATGTGCGCCGAGTTCCTGCGCCTGCTTGAAGGTCATCCAGATGGGAGCCGAAAACCCCTTCTCCACGGCTTCCGCCCACAGCATAATGACGTTGATGCCCTGATAGGGAATGAGATTGCCGCGCAAGGGCCGCGTTATCCTGCCCGCCGCATGCTCCGCATTCCAGGGTTTGCGCCAAGGCAGAACGCCTTTCTCAAGCTCCGCCACTATCTGATCTGTCACGCGCTGATAAACATCGCTTCTCACTGTTTCCTCCTCATTCAAAACGACGGGTGCGCCATGCAACCGTTGGCACTCGCCGAGAGCGGGAGGGTCTGGGTGGGTATGGGTTCGTGACTGGCCGGGTTGCCGGACGGCGCATGCGCGAAGCGGAAGCGCTACCTGAGAGCGCCATGCGTCCGGACGCGGCCCTGCCGGCTCTAAGAAGACATGCCGAAGGGAGGGAGGGCGGCGCCCTCCCTGAAGCCCTTCACTTCAAAGGTGCAGCGGAACGCTTCTTGCGAATCTTCGCGCGAGGGATCGTCACCGTATGGCCGAAACCGCCTTTGCGGGTTCGGTGAGCGACGCGCTTTAAGGCGGCGGCGAATAGAGCCCGGCGGTGCTGAAGCGAAGCGCAGGCGGCGCGCGCCCGGCTAACTGTCCAGCTTCTGACCAGGCATTTCACGACGCAAAAGACGATGCTCCTTCCAGCAACAGGAGCAAACAATGAATACCGACATCCACATTGCCGCTGTACGGCGCTTCCGCGCTTTGGTCGGCGACCTTAAGGACATGACGGAGGCGGAAAGGCTTCAGGCTGAATCCGACCGTCTCGCGCATGCCCGGTACACATCAGAACACACTTGCAGATGGGACATGGCCGCGCTGCTGTTGCGGTTCATGCATGAGGTCTGTCACATTCCCCTGTGGCAGGCGCGGGATTGTGTCGTTGTCCTTATCGAACAGAGTGAGGCGTTCCGCATATCGGGCCGCGACCCCGCAGAAATCGCAGGCCGAATCGCTCAGGCAAACGATAACGTTCTCGCGGCGCATGCAACAATCCAGATGTATATCTCGGCAGCCGAAGGAACCGACTTCGAGTCATTCTGGCAGGAGGTTTTGAGAACGCTCTGGTATGCGCAGCCCGTCGAGCATGACGACGGCGGAGAGAATCCAACGCTGCACTGACGGCTCACGCCGTCAGTATTTCAGAGGTAGGTTTTCTTCAGGAACCGCAGATCGCCAAGCGCGACCTTGAGAACGCCAGCCGCCGGGATAGCATCATCATGCTTCGCCGGATTCACCGCTCCCCCGATCGCCCGCAGCTTGCCTGCGTGCGACGGGTCGCGGGTCAGGAGCGGCTCCACATTTGGCGAAAGATGCCCGAGATTCTTGAGGCTGTAGTCGTTGAGCGACGCCGCCGTATCCCCCTTTGCCCGGCGTTCCCTGATAAGCATCTCCTTGCAAAACCGCTCGGCGGCATCGCGGATAAGTTCTCCGCCTTGCTTGTGCAGGGTAGGATGGCCGCCCCGCACGAGAATCTCGGCTTTCATGAACTTCGTCTCAAGATCGTCGGCGGTATTTGCGACTGCCGAACCGTCTGCGGGGCTTCGCAGGTCAATCTGGAATAGACCGATGCCGCGGTGCAGATACCGCTCGCCCAAGTCCTTCCATGTCTTCTGATCTTGCGTCAGCACGATCACCTGCATCCCAAGCGCGGCAAGCTCCTCGATCACCATGGCGTTGAAGAACGCGCGGTAATCCTCGTCGCTCGACAGGATAGGGTCGTCCAGCACAACGAACCCCGCCTTCTCGTTCACGGCGCGGGCAAGGAAGAGCGACAACCCAAGGCAGTGCAGCTGCGACATGCTGAACACCGCGACAACATCGCGGAACTGCGGGCTGCTCCGGTCTGGCGCGGTTGAAAGCCCGGCCTTGAAGTCGATGGTGCGGCGGGCACCGGGCCGCTGCTTCACGCCATCGAAAAAGCTATGCTCTTCCGGCCTTAAAATATCCCACCATTTTTGAACGCCGTCGCTGAGATCACCGAACTTCTCATCAAGGACAGTCTCATTTCCCTTGTCGATTTGCCTAAGCGCCTGCGCGAGCTCCTTGGCGGCTTCCGCATACGCCGTCCGCTCAACCAAGGCCGACCGCAGCGCCGCCTGATCTCCTGCAAGATCGGCAAGCTCCTGCCATCCCGCCGTCTCGCTCTGCGCGTCAACGGTGGCTTGCAGCCCCGCGCGCACCTTCTCTTCTGCCGCGCCATAAGCCGCAAGCGCCGTCGCGAACCCGGCATGGGCTTCTGCCACCGCGCCGAAGCCATCTTCAATCTTCGCGCACTCGTCAAACCCGTCCATATTCTTGGCGCAGCTCTCGACAAGTCCGCCTGTCCCGCGAACCGCAGCGATGACGCGGCCCCTTTCGAGGGCAAGACGCCGAAGCGAGGATAGCCACGCTTCAATATCGGCTTCGCCATCCGCGCCCAGCAGCTCGTGGATGCGTTCCACCCTGAACCCCCGCGCCCGCCTGAACTTCGACGGATTGGTGATGAAGACCGGCAGCGCATCGCGCAGCGCGGTCTCAAGGCCGGTAAGCCCCGTCGCCATTGGCCCGAGAGTCTCGCGGGCTTCCTTCAAAGCTTTCTGGAAGGCTTCAGTATCGGCAACGCGCTCGCGCAACAGCGCAACCCTCTCAGGAGTCAGCGTATCATCAGCCCCGCACAGCGGGCAGTCGATGGGATGCGCCGCCTCATGGACGGCGGGCAGCGCGAGCGCCTCGCGGAACAGGTTCGCGAGACGGCGAACTTCCGCGTCGACCTTGCCTCGCTCCTCAACGAAACGGTGCAGACTTGCAATTTTTTCCGGCGCGGGCGCGGCCCATGCCGCCAGCGGCTTCCGGTCAAACCCTTTGAGCGGGAATGTCTTTGCCTGCTTCTCAGAGAGAAGGGCAATAACGCGCTCCTTGCGCTCCTCATTGCCAGTCGGCGCAGCTTCCCCGCTGGCCTCGATGATCGCCTTGAGCGCGTTGGAAACCGCCGCCGCCAGCTCGTTCGCGGCAGGCACTTTCGCAATAAACGGCTTCAGATGCTGCGCGGCCGCCGGAACGGCAACCGCCGCCGCAAATTTCCCGAGAAGCGGATTTTCAGGCGGGGCAATCTCCTTCTCAAGCGCCGCCACCTGACCGCGAAACTCGTCAAGGTCGGTGACTTCAAGCAACGCCTTGAAATAGCTCGAACGGTCCTGCGGCTTCGCCGAGAACACGTATCCTAACGTATGCTGCGCCAGCACCGGCGCGCGCAGCGGCGGCTGCGACAGCCGGATGCCAAGCGCTGCAAGCCCTGTTTCATCGCAGGGCTTTCCGTCGATGGTCAGCGCCGTCGCGCAGTCCTGCTTCTTGCCGTAGTCGGTCGTCAGCGTGCGCCTGACAACATACTCCTTGCCGTCGATGCCAAGGACGGTCGCCTGGACGAACACATCCATCCCGGCGGGGAGATGCGCGTTCCGCAGCGAGTCGGCAAACTCGTCCTGTCCGCTCGCCATCAGGGCGCGCCGGACGATCTCCCCGGTCAGGAGAAACTCGACGGCCTCGGCGAGGCTCGTCTTGCCCTGGCTGTTCGGTCCCCAGACCGATGCAAGCAGCGACGGGAATTCCAGCGTCTGCGCGTTCTTCCCGAATGCCCTGAATCCCTGAATCTCAAGCTTGTTAATCTTGCACAGGGTCATGCTTGGCCTTCAGCGCTTCAATTCGCTCAAACATTGCCTTGCGCAAGGGCGGGCGCGGGTCGCCATCGCCAGCGGCGATGCGGGCGGCAACCAACTCTGCCGCAAGGCTCCCTTCCTTCAAATGACCCTGTAGCCGCTCAAGATTGCTCTGCGGCTTTTCTTCCGGTTGTTCTTCCTCGCTCACGCTATTTCCCCCAAAACCCGCCTGTTCTCACAGCACCCCATGCTGTTTTGCCGGAAGTATATCACCAGTCGCGGAAAGCGCGATCTGCAACTCGGCTCACCGTCTTATGAAATCCACCTTTTCCTCCTTCGCGCGCGCGTACCGCACGTCCTTCTTCTCTCGGCTCCTTCGCACCCTCGTCAGCTAAGGGCCGCAAGTGCGTAGCACTCCTCCTCTCCGTCCCAGCCGCAAGCGGTGCAACCCGCTGCCGGGGCGCGTGAACCGGCCCGTACGAAGGCCGCGGCGGTCGCGGCCCGAAAAACGGAGGAAAAAATGAGAGTGATTTCACAAGCCGAGATTTCGCAGCTGACGCGTCCTGAAGCGCTGGCGCTGCTTCGCAGGATAGCAGCTGAGCTGCCGAAGCTTCCGGCGGGCTCGGTGGAACTGCGTAACGCTCACGCGAACCTTCAGAACATCCGCAGGGCGCTCGCGGCACCGAGCTTCCGTCTCGGTTGACAGGGGGCAGCGGCAGCCCGGTTTCAGGGCTGCCGCGACCGCTACTTGCCGCGCATCCGGTCAATCTGCTCGTCAATATATTGGTCGACTTGGCGATGCGCGTCATCGAGGGCATCTCGCGCATCCGCTGTTTGCGTCATGAAGTCACGGTATTTCTTCAGGGCCTTGTGCGGGTTCTTCTCTTCGCGGACCCGTGCCGCGCGCGCCTGCCATCCCTCGATTGGGTCGCTCCGAAACGGGAAAGGATAGTTCTCGGCGAGCCACGTCACGAACTGGAACACGCTTCCGCTGAAGCCCTTTTCGCGCCCGAACTTCTTCCCCTCGTCACTGAAGGCGGTGCGCCACGCGAATGTCTCGACGATGGCCTGATCGCGGCTGTACTGGCGTGGTCCGCCGGTAGCGATCATATCGATTGCAATATTCTGCTCCTCAATGACTTCGTCCATATGGTCGGCAAGCGCCGTTGCCATCTCGACAGGCTTGAAAGAGACGGATTCGCCGAGTGTCTTACACGCGTTGTGGTAGTCCTCAATACCTCCGGGGAAGAACCTGTCTGCACCGAAGTACTTTTTCGACCTCTCAGGCAACGACATGCCGGGGCTATATCCTAGCCAAGTCGGCTTATAGCTGCGCAGCAATTCGCATGAGAGTTTGAAATAGAATGGCACGATGGCCGGAAGGATGGCCTCATGCTGAACGCCGATATGATAGACCTCATTCCGGAAGGAATGAAAAATTGCAATACTATCGCCTGCGTCGTCCGCTAGCTTCCCGATCTTTTTGGTGAACTTGACCTTCGCATCGAAATGCTGGCCCAAGGCTGCTTTGAGAGCGGCGGCATGCTCATACGGCTCGTCACGATATAGGTAGGACGACCGTTCGCCCTGCGTATCTTTTGCGATCTGGTGTAGAGTGATCTCGACGACATTATCGAGGAGCATGAGGCCAAACCGCGCATTGTTGGCATCGCCCTTGGCGACGTGCTCCAGCGCCAAATCGACCTGCTCGATGTTGTTGGCGAGGAAGCGCAGCATGGCTACATAAAGCTGCGGAAATCGTAGATGTTGTCTACGATTTGGGGGTTCTGCTGGATGATGTCGGCGAACGTCTTCGAGTAGACAAGTGTGACCGGAAGCTTTTTGTAAAGGGTGTTGTTGTTCCAGTCCATCTTCGTAAGGCCGATGATGCCAGCGCATGTATCGTGCCATCCGCCGCTTCCAGCAAATCTGCGTACAAGGACCGGGGATGGCGTGGGCTTGAGTGCGCCTTCCTTATAGATGTCGTATGCGGAATTTTTCAGGTTTACGCCGCGCACGCTGCCCTGCGTCCAAAGAAGGGCCTCGTCCTTCTCGACCTGAATGTATGTTCCCCGGCTGACCGGGTAGCCGAATGGCAGCGGGGGCTTTGCCGTATTGAACCTGATGCCCTTCCAGCTCACGCCCTTAACGATCTGGACAAGCTCCACCTCCGTTCCGTCGCGAAACGCATCGAGCGCGCCAAGTATCTCATCTTCCTTGAACTCGGTATTCTTATGAACCGTGATTTTTTTCGGAACTTTGCCAAAATAGCCGCGCTGATAAATTTCAAGACTGCGCGACAGCACTGACTGCATTTCTTGATAAGTGAGATACGGGTTTTTGCTTCTATCCTGCGTGAACTCGCGCGTATCGTATGCGACGAACTGAAAGCCCGTGCCATCGGGATCGAATACCTGACTGCAACAGGTGCTGTATTCAGTGCCGGAAGCGAGCCGCTTCATGGCGTAGCTGATGCCGATAAACGCCTCATCCGGGTTCAAGCCTGTAAGCTTCCAAGGTACGCCGCCCGCCTTCGCGTAAATGGCAACGCTCAGGCCCCACATCACGTTTGATCGGCAGGCGCGGTCAAAGCTTGCCTGACGCAGAATCTGCACCGGGATGTTGGAGGGTGCGCAAAACGCCTTCAGGTAGTCATGGAAGTCGAAGCCCTCATCCTCGAAGCATGCCGCCCAGGAAGGCGGCAGGTAGATCAGCGCAACGTCAAATCGCGAGCGGATAGGACGAAGCTGCGCAATACACTGGAACAGGCCACGGGCAAGAGCGCGCTTGTCCTGCTTTTGAGCGTGAGCATCGAGCTCGTCCGGGAATGCGAAGACAAGATCGTCATTCACCGGGGTAATCGGAACTCGGAACACGTTTTCAAAGCCGGGATAGTCGGGATAATACGCGGGCACTTCGCGCGTCTTCGCGCCATTGCCCAGCTCGGCGACAAGCCCGCGCAACTGACGCATTTTCGCGCCCGGTGCGAGCAAAGCGAAGCGAACCGACGGAGGCGTGCCGTACTTCAGGCCATATGGCCCGTGGTCGATCAATCCCCGCAGCGGGTGTTTGTCGAGCCCGCCCCGCGCGAACATCAGGTCCGGCTCGGGAATAGTCGCGTATCCCGGAAGTTCACTGCTATGCGCGGTCATGATGCTAGCCTGCGCGTGTATGCAGTTCGCGGCTGAAGGCTAAAAACCGGCGTTTCGGCGGACGAACCCCCTTCGTATGCAGCCACTGTGAACGCGGCCTTGCGATCATGGCCGTCAAGAAGCACAGAAAGCCAGCCATCGAGAATGTCATTGTAGAGTTTGTTGTATCGGTCCCCGCGCCGCTTATCGAGAAAGTCTGCGGCTAGCGGACGGGCGCGGGTTGGCCAAATCCAGATATCAGGGTCAAGAAGGAGCCAGCATCTTCCATCCATCATCTGAATTGAGACGCGAAGAGCTTCCGCCCAAAACACCTTTTCCGGCTCGGGATTCTCCTCGTCCACCAATGTGAATAGACCGGCTATCTGCCCGGTCGTCTTTCCGACGACGCGTTGCAACGGTGACAACGCAGATTGATCGGAGCTGTGTGCATCCGCAATCAAGCTTGAGCCCGACTTATTCGTCCGAGTGAGCAGCGGCCTCTCCCGCGCGAGCCCCTTGCAGACAGCCTCCTCAAGGAATTGCTTGAGGTAAAGGTGATTGCCCAAATCGCCAATCTTGGACGAAATATCATGAGGGGACACGGACACGACATCGGTGAATGAACGGCGGATGAGCGCTTCTTCGCCCCAGCACAATGTCGTGTCGGACTTTGTGAAAATGAGCCTACCTTCATTCGCGCTCGCCGCAGAGCGCAGATCGCTCCACTCCTTAGGGCTTTTGAACCCGACCGCCTGGCATTCCCTCGGTAGGCCGATGATCGGCAGCGCATTCATTCTTATGATTTGCCCTTTGCCGGGAGCTGGCAAAGGAATGTCGACATTTGCCCGCTGAGTCTTCTGCACCTTAGCGTTGATCTCAGGCTCTTTGCCAGCCATGTTGCGCCAGAAGCGCAGCATCAGGGAGTCGAAGGTATCCACTTCAACAAAGGATGCCTTCACCCCGACGCGCTTTGCTTCTTCGAGCAAGCGGTCGACAGCTGGCAGGACAGGCGCGTTTTTCATTCCTGTCCAGTACAGACCATGCGGAAATGGATTGGGCGTTGCCAACGCCGAATGCAGGAGCGACATGACGCTCTCATCCCGCCCGCTATAGCCTGAGACAATGAGGCCAAACCGATTTGCCGCATTCAGGAGGGCTTTGGACAAATCCTCATTCTGGGATGCAAGGTCGCCTCGCAGGTTCTTGATGCTGTCGTACCTGAAGTCGCCGTGCAGCTTGCAGTAGAACGGAAACTCCTCGTTGCTGATGGCGCTGTTCGCCGATGCCGCTCCTTCAAGATGGTATGCCGAAATCGACCTGCCGCTCACTTCCGCGACAGCTCGCTCGACGACGCTATCAAAATTTGTGGTGAACACTGCGCGGGTGCGCCCCGTAGCCAGAAGCGCCCCCAAAACACGATTGCCGACAGAAAGTGTCACCTTGTCTTCCGACAAAATGCCGGTCAGGTACTGACGCTGCCGCTCCTTATCGTCGCCAAAGATATTCTCGAAATACTTCGTGTATTCGGTGGGGTCGCCTTCCGGCGGAAAACCTTTCGATTCCATATAGCTTTGGATACGGGCCCGTATCGCTCCGATCTGCACATCTTGCCGGGAGATTTCCTGGTTTTCCTCGCGGCAATATTGCCGCCGCTTCAAGTCCCAGATGATGTCCCATGCTGTCGGCAGGCCCGCGACCGCGGACGTGCCTGCTCCGATAAACCAGGCGAACTGCTGAGGCTTTGAACAGAAAATGCTCGTGAGCTCATATTGGTCGGTCATAATGCTCTTTCCAGCGCAGCGATTCGCCCGCCACGCGCTTGAATAATAAATGGAACAGAATTGGTAGGCGCTGTCGCGCAGGCAAGGTGGAGCACACCGGCAATCCACAACCAAGAGCCGCGCAAACCCGAAATCCCGGATTCTATAGTCGCCTAAGACTTATCAATAGCGGACGAAGAGAAGGTCGAACAGAGTATTTCTGCGGTGCACTATTATGGAATTGAGCTACTTGCCGGAGCTCGCGAGCGGCAGGAAGCCGCTCGCGACATAACCGCTAAAACGAAACCTCGGCCAGCGATGTGACGACCGAGAAATCAACGCCGATAGAGTCGAAGTGCCTGCGTCCGCATGCAATCTTCTGGTTCTCTTTCGTCCGCCGCTCCTCGCTATCGAGCGTGCTCTTCGTCTCCCGCACGAAGTAAAGCTTCTCGTCGCGCTCTGTGACGAAAGCCCAGTCGGGATTATAGGTGCCGATGGGCGTGTCGATCTTGAACCAGGACGGCAGCTTTACGAACAGCTTGACGTTCTCGTTGTGGTCAAGATCGCGGGCAAACTGCCGCTCCACTTCCGAGTCATAGACGATGGCATCGAACAGCGCCTTCTCTCGGTTCTGGACCTCGTAGAGGTTGCCGAGATACCGGACGATGCCTTCTTCGGCTTCCTGCTCGATACGGCTCATTTCCCAGTGCTGCCCCGCGACCTTCTCGTACTTGATGCCTTCCAGCATGAGATCGTGCAGCGCGCGGGACATTTCCTTCGCGACCGCCGCCATGAATGCCTGCGGATTGATCTTGAACTCGGCAAGCCGCCCTGAGCGCTTAAGAATTTCAGCGAGGGTATGACGGGTGAGCTCGGTTTCCTTCTGAAGGAACGCGAGAATGTCCGGCAGCACTTTCACCTGCTGCGCTTCCCGCACCCGCGTTGAAATCTGCTTGTCGGCGGAAACGCCCGCGTCGGTGATGTCGACCTCGACGACAGTGGTCGCAACGCGGGCGGCCTTGATCGGCTCGATCTGCTTGATGCGGGCAAGCGCCCGTTCAATAAGGTCCGCAGTCTCAAAGCTCACGCGATAACGCGTGCGGTGCTTGATCTTCTCCCAAAGCGCCTGGAAGTCGGGGCTGAGCTGCACTTCCTTGCGAAACTTCAGCGTCCGCTCTTCGCGCGCATTGACGATGCGGTTCTTGAAGAGCTTGCGGTTCACCTCGTCGATGATCTCCGGCGCGAGCGCCGCAAACTCTTCCGAAACCTCAAGCTTGAAGTGAGGATTCTTCGGGTCGAATTTTTCGAGAATATCGCCGGAAGCATTGAGATACCCCTTCGCCACTAGCTCGCCCCAGAGCTTCACGGAAGCATCCTGCCCAAGCGCCGTCTCGGTGCCGTCGGTATCGGTCCTAACGAGCTTAGCAAATGCGATCTTCTCAACCCTGCCGAACTTGATGCCGAAATCCTCTTCGAATTCGGTTTGCAGGGTGCGCGCGAAATCCTCATAGGATTCGTTCGCGATCACCGTGAGCCGATTCACCGTCTCGTCGTGAACGCGCTCGCCTGCCGCATTCACGGGCAGGCGTAGCCCGCGGCCAATCTCCTGCCGCTTGCGTTCAACCGACTGCGTTTCGTTCAACGTACAAATCTGGAAGACGTTCGGGTTGTCCCAACCCTCCCGCAGCGCGGAATGGGAGAAGATAAAGCGCAGAGGCACGTCAGGATCGAGCAAACGCTCCTTGTCGCGCATGATTAGACTGTAGGTGTCATCATCGTCGGCGGTGTTGCCGCGCGTATCCTTCGCATGACCCTGCTTGTCTTGCGAAAAGTAGCCGTTATGGACCTCGGCCACATCGAAGGGGATAAGGCCCTTGTAGATCGGCTTTGCCGTCAGCTCCTTGAAAGCCTCCTCGAGCCATTGCCCGATTTTGCCAAGGCTGGTTGAGCCGTCCTCGTTATAAATGCGGTAATTCGCGACCTTGTCGATGAAGAAGAGCGACAGGACTTTAATGCCTTTGCCCTTCAGAGCGCGTTCCTTGCGAAGGTGCTGCTCGACGGTCTCCCAGACCTGGGCCTTCATGATGTCGTCGCCAAGGCCGCCGACTTCCTGACCGAGCTCAAGGAAGCGTCCCTGATTGAACTCGATATATTCCGCGCCGGGCGTGCAATCGATGTTCTGCACTATGTAGCCGTCGCGGTATGCGTCGCGCTCATCGGACTTCACGTAAAGGTCGTCGCCCTGCTTGACCCACAGTTTTGTCGCCTTCGGCCCTGAGGCCCCTTCCTTATGAATCTCGACCTGGGCCTTGATGCCATTCTTGTTGTCGGTCTTGAGCAGCTTCACATAAGCATCGTTGAAATTGTCGTCCGAACGGATGGACGCAACCTCGATGCGCTTCACGAGCCGGAGATCGTACGCCTTGATAGGGTCGAGTTTGTAAACAAGGTTGTAGGGATTGCGGTGCGTTGCGCTGTAGCGCAGCGTCACCATCGGGTTGAGGTTGGCGATAGCCCGCCGCGACTTTTCCGTAGTGTCGACGCTCTGCGGCTCATCGATAATCACAATCGGGCTCGCCGCCTGAATGAACTCAATCGGCCTCCTGCCGGACATACGGTCATTCTCGCGGTTGATGACGTTGAGCTTTTTTAGCTCGTCCTCCGTCATCTCCGACAACTCCTTGTCCGCAACATCCTTCTGGAAGGACTGGATGTTGATGACCATGATCTGGATTTGGTTGCTGGTCGCGAACTGGCGAACCTTGCCGAGCCGCTTTGAGTCATAAACAAAGTGGTCGAAGGGCACGTTGTCGTACAGCGTATGAAAGTGCTCCTTCGTCACATCGATGCTCTTCAGCACGCCCTCACGGATCGCGACGCTCGGCACCACGATGATGAACTTCTTGAACCCGTAAGTCTTGTTGAGCTCAAAGATCGTCCGAAGATAGACGTAGGTTTTTCCCGTTCCTGTCTCCATCTCAACCGAGAATTCACGCCCGGCGAGTGCGGTGACCTTCTCAATCTCGTTCGCTTCCTGAATGGCCTGAACGTTAGCTAAAATCTCATCGTCGCCGATGTTTAGGCGATTGCCCAGCCCAAGCTCGGTCTGGAACAGGCCGCCGATCTGAAGCGCCTGCATCGCCATTGCGCCCGTCTGTACAAAAGGCTGGCCGTCGAATGCGCCAACGACGGCATTCACTGCGTCCTGCTGATATTGCAGGGATGGGTCAAATTTCAGTTTCATTCCGCCGCCTCCGCGAACTTGAGCTCGCGCTCCGCGGGGAACGTCTGAAGCCATCGAATCCATGCCTTGAGGAACGCAAGAAAGGTTTCCTCGTCGAAGATCGCTACACGATAACCGTCACCCTTCTCATGTCTGCTTAGGAACGCGAGATAGGCAAGACGGTTGCCTGCCGACTCATTACCGTTTTTATCGAGATAGACGACGTTTCCATGAGCAAGAGAATTTCGGATCGTACGAAGAACGGCATTCGCGTCCTTCATCTCGGATGATGAGAGCGGATGCTCTCCCTTCTCGTTGCGCCACCGCGCGGATTTCTCCGCATCGGTCACGATCTTGGCGTAGCGGAAGAAGCCTGGTTTCGCGCCGCTCCAGAAATCTGCATCGGCGAATGATTGCTTCTTCAGCCCCTCTATCGCGTCATAAAGCTTCTCTTCAGGCCTGCCGAGCACGTGAGCCTTTTCGACCATTCTCGAGAACGGAATTGTGAAGGCCGCACTTGCTACAAGCAGCGCAAATGAACCGACGAGATCAGCTTCTCGCGCAGGCCCTTCCAGCATGTCGAGCAACTGGCGGCAGCGGAGCGGGTATTCGGTGACAAAACGTTCCGGAATCACGACCGTCTCCTTAAACCGTCTTGAAGACAATTTCGGATTCCGCGGCAGCCGCTCGCGCCTTGAAGGTCTGCACCGCATTGGCCTTCAACTGGTCGTTGCCCTTGAAACCCTCGTCGAGGCAGATGACCTGTAAAGGGTTCGCCTCCGCCAGCGCGTCGATCAGCTCCGGCGTGATTTCCTTCTCCAAGCAGATAAGCAGAGCTCCATCGCCAATGGAAAAAACTTGCTTTCCAGCCATTTCGGATGAAACGACTTTCGTGGTGAGAGGGAAGCCCGCTTTAAGTAACAGCTCATACAGAATATCTATTGCGGTGGTATCGGGAGCTAGGTGATCAACATGCATTTCCAACTGCGCAGCGAGCTCCGTAGAAGCTCCTTCGCCCGCATCTTCGCCCTGCCAAATCCGAAAATTCGAGGGCGCCAAGTAGAAGGCACGAAGACCAGTGTCACCTGTGCCGAGTTCCAGAGACTGGTCCTTGCCGCGTGATGCGACGTAGCGCTTGATTCGATCTCGACCTATTTCCGCGATTGTTTTGTACCCAGCTGCATAAGCCTCTGTTCCGGAAACGCACGGCTCGGGAAGCTGGACCATAATGAATTTACGAGACCCGCCATCTTCCTCATTAAGTTCGAGCACCGCCTGTGCGGTTGCGCAACTACCAGCGAAAAAATCCAGGATGATGTCATCATCAGATGCATTTGGCGCAATTTGAATCATCCGCTTTACAAGCGCTACAGGCTTCGGGAAATCGAATACCTTCTTCCCGTCGAATAGATCGCGCAGATCGCGAGCTGCCTTTTTATTCCCATCGAGATCAGTCCACAGAGGAGATGGGCGCTTGGTACGTCCTTCGAGATAATATTTGACGTAGGGCCACCATACCTCAGCGCCATTTCTCTGCGTTTTTCGCCATTCGATGAACCCTTCCGCTAGCAGCCGTTCGTACGTGTCTTTACCAAAACGCCAGCGGCCTTCGTAGCCTGCGGGAGCCATTGGCAGAACCTCAGTTCCGTCTGGTGCGTACACCGGAAAGAACATCTTGGGGCGGTCCTCGCGCCTATCGGCGCTTCCCGTCTTGCGCATTTGATCAAGTGCGTATTTCCCCTTCTCGTCCTCATTGTCGAAGCGAGCCATGTCCTTCTGCGAAAGGGCAATCCCCTCCAAGCCAACCTCGTCGGCCTTCGTGTACACCAATATGAAATCAAAGGACGCCCCCAAGCCCCCACTGTCTTGGCCTGTTGTCTGACCTGTGGATCGCGCGATGTTTCCTAAAAAATTATCCTCGCCAAAAATCTCATCACAGATCGAACGAAGGTTCGAAACCTCATTGTTATCAATTGATATGAAGACGATTCCGTCCTCCTTTAAGAGGTTTCTGGCCAAATAGAGCCGCGGATACATCATATTGAGCCAGCGGGAATGGAATCGGCCGGAGGTATCGGAGTTGGTCGAGAAACGGCGGCCCTCATCGTCAGTCTGGCCGGTGTAAGCCATGTAGGTTTCGATGGTTTCCGCGTATTTATCGGGATAGATAAACTCGTTTCCTGTATTGTATGGCGGGTCGATATAAATGAGCTTCACCTTGCCGTAGTAGGATTTCTGAAGAAGCTTTAAAACCTCTAGATTATCCCCTTCAATGAAGAGATGCTCGGTCGTATCGAAGTCAAGGGAATTTTCTAAGTCCGGCTTTAGAGTGGCGATGCTTGGCTGTTGGATGATTTTCATGCATTCAGCTTTGCCAGGCCAATTAAGTCCGAAACGCTCTTTTGAGGGAGCAACCCATTCTCCCAGCGCCCGCCTAAGCTGATCGAGATCAATTTTTCCTTCTTCAATCGCTTCGGGAAATGCTTGCTTGAAAAAGCGCCGAATCTCCTCGCGCTTCTCTGCCGCGACATCCATGGACCGCAAATCCATCTTCTCCGGTTTGACCTGCTCCGGCTTGTTCATTTCTTGCCCCTTCACTTAACTTGGAATCTGATTGCAAAGAGCTCCTCGTCGGACACTGCCTGCCCGAGCCGCTCTTCCACCTGGTCCAGAAGGCCATCCTTCTGAACCTCAATATCTTTGGCTGCCGCGTCGTAAGCACGCCATGCTTCATCGCGCTTTGCTTCAAGGAGCCGCGCCTTGCGCTGCAAGGCGAGCTTGTCCGGAAGGTTGCCGGTCTGGCGAACCTCCTTCTTAAGCGCCTTGATCTCCTCGTCGATGTCCTTGAGATCGGCTTTCAGGCCCGCGCGTTTGTCTTCGGCCCAGTTGTCCAGCTTGTCGATTTCGTCATCGAACCATTTGGCCTGCCGGGCAGCCATGTCGTCGAGGATGACCTTGCGCTGCGCCTCAGCTGCCGCTCGAACTGTATCCGGCATGTGGTCATCATTGGCCGGGCTCTTCTGAACGGGCAGTTCGAATAGGCGCATCGCCGCCGTGGCATCAACCGCCATGCCATCGTCCGTCAGCGCGGCGATGATGATATGGTCCTGATCGTCAGCGCCACGAATGGAGAGCTTGTGAGCGATGAGCGTTCCCTGTTTGCCTACGAGCGGTGCTAATGCGACGGCGGTCTGCGGCCATGCAGTGTAGTCGAAGATAAGCGTGGCTCCGTTCAGCTTCCGCGCACCCGCGATGTTGATTATGTGCTGCGCAAGAGGATGGCCGAGCCGGTAACGATGGCCATCAATGCCGAGCTTCGAGAGGAAATAACTCCCCGTCGGCACGTCAATTCCCGACGGGCATGCGGACAGCATGAAGGTCAGGTAATTGTCGTCAAACTTCGCCTGCTTTCCGAGCTCGTGTTTCGTGAGCGCCCAGAGCATGCGGGTATAGCGGTCGAGATACTCCCGGCTTTTATCCATATTAATGCGCAGCCGATCGTGCACTTCGGCATCGAAGTGCTCAAGAAGCTTGCGGCGCGTATCTTCCATGGTCGCGGTAATGTTCGCGTCCATTTCGGTGCGCAGCTGCTCGAACGCGGTTTCAATTTCAGAAGTCGAGCGACAATTCTGGTAGATCGAGACAATGCGCTTTTCGAACTCAACGCCGGATTCGATAGCGCCCAGCACCTCGTCGCTCGCGCCGAACACGCCTGAGAAGAGCTTGAATTTTTCAGACAGCAGCTCGTGCACGCGCTGGTCGGCGGCGTTGTTCTTGTTCAGGAAGTTCACGACGACAACGTCGTAGCGCTGGCCGTAGCGATGGCAGCGGCCAATGCGTTGCTCGATGCGCTGCGGATTCCATGGGAGGTCGTAGTTCACGACCATCGAGCAGAACTGGAGATTGATACCCTCCGCGGCAGCTTCCGTTGCGATCATGATCGAGGCGTTCTCGCGGAAATAATCCACGAGAGCCGCCCTGATATCCGCCGTGCGCGAGCCTGTGACCCTGTCCGTGCCCTTATGGCGCTCAATCCAGGCGTTGTAGATCGCCTTTGATTGCTCGTCCGAGTTCGAACCATTGAAGAGGACGAGCTTGCCATCAAACCCGCTCGCTGACAGGAGGCGGACGAGATATTCCTGCGTCCGGCGCGATTCTGTGAATATGATGGCCTTCTCCGCGCCGCCAAGTTCCTTCGCCTTGATGAAACCGACGCGCAAAGCACTCAAAAGCGCCTGGCCTTTCGCGTTCTCCGAGATCGTCACCGCAAGGTCGCGAAACCCACGGAGCTCTATGATCTCGGCCTGGATGTTCGCGACATCCTCTTCGCTCAGGAGCTCAGGCTTCGCTTCGTCCTCTCCCCACTCGTCCGCGGTTTCATCGAACTCCTCGTAATCGTCGGCGATCTCCTGTTCGAGCTTCTCGCGAAGGTTCTTATCTTTCCCAAGCTGGCGCTCAAGTTTGCGGGCAAGCGAGTCGAGAGCGCCCGCAATCGCGAACGTCGACGACGCCAGCAGCTTACGCATGATGAGCGTCATCAGCGAACGCTGGCTTGACGGCAATGCCTGCAAGGATGGCCGCCGCAGATACTCTGACACCATGTCGTAGAGTTTCTGCTCGTCCTCAGTCGGTACAAACTCCTGCGTGATCGGAATGCGGTTTGTGTAACGGATATATTCCAGCACCTGCCTTCGCAGCGTCCGATGGCAAACGGGCTTCAGACGGTCCTTGAGTTCATCGAACTGCGTATCGTCCGACAGGCGCGCATACTGCGCCCTGAAGCTCTTCGCATCGCCGAAAGCGTAGTCGTCGACCAGGCTGACGAGTCCATAGAGCTCCATGAGGGAGTTCTGAAGAGGAGTTGCCGTGAGCAGCACCTTGGGCGAGTTGGCAAGCGCGCCCTTCAGCGCCTTGCCGATGCGGTTATCCGGCCTGTAGACGTTTCGCAGCCTGTGGGCTTCGTCGATCACGACGAGATCCCACGGGATGACCATAAGCTCGTCTGCGTTTCGCGCCGCGAACTGGAATGAGCAGACGACAAGCGTCTTTTGCTCGAACGGACGGCGCGCGCCGTCCTTCTTCAGCTTGTTGTAGTTCCGCGCCTCAAGGATGGTCGAAGGGAGGAAGAACTTCTCTGCAAGCTCCTGCGACCATTGTTTACGTAGGTTGGCCGGGGTGATGACGAGAATCCGGCGCTTTCCCTCGGTCCATTTCTGGGCCAGCACGAGGCCCGCCTCGATAGTCTTTCCCAGCCCGACTTCGTCCGCGAGAATCGCGCCCTTAGATAGGGGCGATTTAAACGCGAACAGGGCAGCTTCCACCTGATGGGGGTTCAGATCGACCTGAGCATCCAGAAGCGCGCCAGCGAGCTTCTCCGCGTCAGCGACGGAGCGCTGGCGGGTAAGCTCGTGAGCGAATAGCTTTGCATGATACTCCGTAGCCAATAATTCCCCCTCCTGGCTGCCCGAGCCGAATCCATCAACGCGTCTTACCCGCGCTTCCTGCCGCGACCGCGAACCGAGCTGTCTCCCCGCGGACCAAGCTTAAGCGGTATGGCCTGCTCCCCGTCGTAGCCCGCCAGGAACTGCTGTAGCGCGTGGCGGACCACCCACGCAGCCGAAACGTCGTTGCTGGCGGCGAGCTGCTGAACGCGCTGGTACAGATCGGCAGGCACAATGACCGAAGTCCTGACCGTCTTTTCCTTATCTACCGGCATCGACTCGCCCCGCCACTGGATGCACCAGATGTACCAAAAAGTGGTGCACCTTGCATACCCGGTTTTGCGCGGGGTCGATGGCCCTCCAACAACGGTCGCTAACTGGCCAGTTTCTGACCAGCCAGTGGGGGCTATGGAAGCGTAGGGTCAGCCAACCTCAAGGAGAGAGCATTATGTTTATTCAGAAAAGCCAAACGCGCTGCACTAATTTCCAATGCACCAACGGCCAGGTCCGGGTGGATGAACAGGTGGCTTGCTCCTCCTGCACCTTCACGCAGAGGAATTGCTGCTACGCGTGCGGGGGCATGCGGTATGTCAAAAGGCCAGTTTGGAGAACTTGCACGAATTGTTGGGGTCGCGGATAGGCCCGTATCGGGAGATTGCTCTCGCCACAAACGCGCCACAAGCCGAAGAAGGTCACGGCAGGAAATGGCGGATTTCCGCGGGTTACGGCGGACCAGCCTGATGTGGCAAAAACGGCCCCGAAGGGCCGTTCTGTTTCCATAGACTTCAGCTAAGTGATTGATCTTAAAATGGTCGGGGCGACAAGATTTGAACTTGCGACCCCTTGCACCCCATGAATGATCTTTTTGTTTTGATTCTGCTGCTTAAGTAGTCTTCGCCACAGACGCGCCACAAGGTGTCGGGCGTAGGCACGAGAGAACGCTAGTACGTGCTTGAGAAGCGGCTTCGACACGCTCGATCAGGTGGCCATAAACGTTGAGCGTCGTCTGGATGTTGCGATGACCCATGAGCGTCTGAATGCGCTTTAGGTTCACGCGCTGGTCAATCAGTAACGACGCATAAAAATGTCGGAGATCGTAGGGCGTGTACTTTGGCCGCTGAATTGAATTCTCTCCGTCCTTCTCGACTATGACAAGCCCCGCTTCCTCGCAGGCACGATTGAATCCTCTACGCCGCCAGTTTCGTATACTCTGCCAACTTCCGTTCTCCGCCGGAAAGGCGAGGTCGTAATCGTTCTCAATCCCATGGTTGTCGGCATAGTGACGGATCATGTCCAATGTTTCAGGGCTAAGGTCTATAAAGCGACGGCCTGCCCTTGTTTTCGTCACAGTGATCTTTTCACCACCGCCATCAAGTGCCCGCTCGACTTCCACACCTCTCTCCTTGAGGCTCGCACGGCCAAGCGCAAGGTATTCTTGCGGCCGCATGCCTGAATCGACCGCGAGATAGAGCATGGGTCGGTATCTCTCCCATGGCTTCTGGATCGTTTTGTTCTTGTGATTGGCAAGCCGGTCCGCGGCGGATAGTAATTCCCGTATTTCTTTTTCTGAAGGTATCGAGACTGGTTCGTCATAGCGAGAAGTTGACGATATCGTGACTCCTGCTGCGATATCGTGCGTAAGCACTCCCCGGCTACGTAACTCAAGGACCATTGAGTGGAAGTACGTCAGGCATTTGTGAGCAACGTCACGGCTGTAATTCTTTAGAAGCCAAGAACGAAGTAGAACGACGTCGGGCTTTTGAAGTTCGTGAAGATCCTTATCCCATTGGTACTTATTAAGTATTCCAACTCGATATTCATAGTTGTCCAGGGTATATCGAGTTACAGGCTCGCGACCGTCGCGACCTTCCTTCTCACATATATCCAGCAATTTCTGAAGTCCTTGCGGGACAGTACGGATTTCACCGCTCTTGCGTGAGGATACTGTGAGGGTCCGGGAGCCGTCTCGAAAATCAATAGCTTCTTTGCGCGTGGCAAAAGTCGCGTAGGCGTAGCCCGACTTGGTTGCTTTGCTAGGATATCGGACTTGATAGGTGGTGCCTTTGGGCCCTGTTCGCTTCCTAATGTCAGCCAATCAATTCTCAAAAACGTAATAGGTTACTGAAAGCGATATAGAATCACACCACGGGTTAAGACTGCAAGTTTTTCTCTGCTTCGACTTGCAATTTCCGGTAGGCTGCGACGAGTGATCCTTTCTCTATCTTGAGGGTGCCTGTGATGGGATCGACAAAGAATGGTAGCTTGCGTTTGCCGAGAGCATCTTTGTCGGCAGCGCGTTTGATTTGACGTGCTGAAAGCTCCACTCCGATTGAGGCGAGCTCGGTCCGTGCTTCTGAAAGGCTAATATAAATAGGCAAATCCATTACGATATCTCCAATATAACTTTTAGTTGCAATAATACAATTATCACAATCTCAGGTTTATATATGGTTAATGCTTCTTAACCAATGCGAGACGAAGCGTAGCGGTCGCATGGTGCTCCGGGTCCATCTCAAGACCGATGTAGTCGCGAACCATTTCCCGCGCAGCAAGCAGGGTTGAACCCGAACCGCAGAAAGGATCGAGGACTAGGTCGCCGCGGGAACTGAAGGCTCTTATCAGCGGCTTTAGAACTTCGACGGGCTTTTGCGTCGGATGCAATCTGTTTCCCGTAGGGCGAGGCCAATCAATAACATCTCCCAAAGGAAACTCGGGCAACTCAGGTTGCCCTTTTGCAAGGAGATAGGCCTGCTCGTGTTCGTATCTCAAGAACTTCGCAGATGATGCATAATTCTTGCGGAACACCAGATGGCCTGCGATGCGGAAGCCAGCGTCGCGCCACGCCGTCAGGAACAGGTCTGCCTTGGACCAACCGTAAAAGCTGACGCAGAAGGAATCGCGTTTCAGAACGCGGTACGCCTGCCCAAAAGCCGGGCGGAGCCATTCTGTGTTGTCATCATTCATGACGGAACGCCCTGAGCGATCAAGATAGCGGGTGATGTAAGGCGGGTCGGTTAGAATAAAATCTACCGAACGTGGCGGCATCTGGCTCATAAGATCGATGCAATTGCCGAGAGCAATGGTGTTGCGGATTTGATTGCAATGGAGCGCCATGAATTTTTCCTGTCTGTGCGCGTTTTCGTGACGCGAAGACGGAGGCTGGCCGAACAAGCCTTCGCAGCACCGCAGGGAAACAGACAACACGGGAGCGTAGCGAAGGAGCGGGCGGGCTGTTGCGGTTAAGGCGCGGCCAGCCAGAAGAGCGGCAGATACGAAAAGGCACTCAGACAGGCTCACTGACTAGCTTCTGGCCAAGTCAATCCGCGCACGTACTGCCATCCTTCTCCTATGAAGAAGGAGATTGGCTCGCGAAAATTGGAAGTTACGGTTCTCGGCGATTTCGGAGCCGAAGGAGCCATAAGCCCCGCTGAGCTAGACGCTGTCGAAGCTTTCCTCCTCCCGCAGATACTTGCACTCCTTGCAGGCAAAGAGCGCAGAAAATCCGCCCAAGGACTCGAAAGCGCCGAAAAGATGCCATCTATTGAAGGCCGGTTCTGAGGGCTGGTTCGATGAAACACACTGCATCCAAGGCTGGGGAAGCGCTGACCGGCAAACGCGCTGCGCTGTACTTGCGCGTGTCCACGGGCCGTCAGGCAGAATCCGATCTCTCCATTCCCGACCAGCGCAGACAAGCGCTCGCCTTCTGCGCAGCACGCGGATGGGAAGTAGCGATTGAATTCGTTGAAGCCGGTGCCAGCGGCATGGACGACAACCGGCCAGAACTTCAGCGCCTGCTTGATATGGCGACCTCTGGTGGCTCCCCTTTCGAGGTTGTCGTAGTTCACTCCTTCAGCCGCTTCGCCCGCGATCACTTTGCGCTGGAACATAATGTGCGGCGGCTTCGCAAAGCGGGCATCAGCCTCGTCAGTATCACGCAGGATTTGGGCGATGACCCCATGAGCGTAATGGTGCGGCAGGTCTTTGCCTTGTTCGACGAATATCAATCCAAGGAGAACGCGAAGCATGTTCTCCGGGCCATGCAGGAAAACGCGCGGCAGGGGTTCTGGAATGGCGCGAAGGCTCCCTACGGCTACGCCATTGTCGATGCCGGGCAACGCGGCGCGAAGACGAAGAAGCGGCTAGCTATCGACCCTGTCGAGGCCGAGATCGTGCGCCGCATGTTTAGCTTGTTCCTGAAGGGTGATGGCACATCAGGCCCCATGGGCGTGAAAGCCGTCACTTGCTGGCTAAACGAGCACGGCTATCGGACGCGCGTCGGCGCGCGCTGGGGCATTGGTCCTCTTCATCAGATTCTCACCCGCGCGACCTACAAGGGTGAGCATCGGTTTAATCGCAAGGTCTGGAAGACAAAGGAATCGAAGCCTGAATCCGAACAGGTTGTCATTCCCGTCGAGCCCATCATCGATGCGGCAACATTCGATGCGGTTCAGGCGATGTTGCGAGCCAAGAATCCAAGGGCGACGCCTCCACGCGTCGTCACCGGCCCAATCCTTCTGACGGGCATCGCGACGTGTGCCAGCTGCGGCGGCGGGATGACGCTCCGCACCGGCAAATCCGGGCGGTATCGGTATTATACGTGCGCCACATGCGCCCAACAGGGAAAGGCTGCCTGCAAGGGACGGTCCATTCCAATGGACAAGCTTGACCGGCTGGTCAGCGACCGGCTGGCCGAACAGCTGCTCACGCCTGAACGGGTGCGCAAGCTCCTTACCGGAATAATGGAGCGCCAGACTGCGAAGGACGAGGATTATTCCGTGCGCCTGTCGGCGCTGCGCGCAAAGCTGACCGATGCAAAGGACAGGTTGGGACGGCTCTACGCCGCAATTGAAAACGGCATCGCGGACCCTTCCGATGCCACGCTCAAGGAACGTATCGACGCGGTGAAAACCGAACGCGACATCGCGCAAGTCGCCTTTGACCGCGCGGTCTCGGAGATGCGGCCAAATGCCCGCATCACTGACGACAACATCGCTGCCTTCGCAGACCTGATGCGGGCAAATATCCTGAGCGGCGAAATCCCATTCAGGCGGGCCTATATCCGCTCGCTTATCGACCAGGTCGAAGTCGACGACACGGAAATCCGCATCCACGGGCGGCGGTCGGTTCTGGAACGGCTTGTGATGGGCGGCGGGGCGGCTCCCGCAGGAGTGCCCAGTTTTGTTCGGAAGTGGCGCACCCGAAGGGATTCGAACCCCTGGCCTCTGCCTTCGGAGGGCAGCGCTCTATCCAGCTGAGCTACGGGTGCTTGAAGGCGCTAGATAGCCTATTCATCCGGTTCGGGCAAATGCGGC
>Ga0164243_10001361_pt1 | contig 41488 bp, 35 predicted proteins | sample OricompcompostOP_FD_108781 | JGI IMG/M metagenome (GOLD analysis project Ga0164243, IMG submission 108781) | Organic Plus compost microbial communities from Emeryville, California, USA - Original compost - Organic plus compost (OP) | ecosystem: Engineered > Solid waste > Mixed feedstock >... | reverse complement strand
GTTCTGTTCCTGCTTGGTTTTCTGATCTACCAGTTAGGAGCGAACGTGGCAGAGCAGGGAAGAAAATTCTCCGGTACTGTTTATGACTTCGTTGTCAGCATACCGGATCGCTATAACTCTACAATTAACTGGCTGAAAGAGATGGGCATTGCCCAGAGCGATATTGACAATGTCCTTAACGAGTTAAGAACGCAGGCCTGGAACTTTGCCTCTTCCGCGCCACTCAGTACGGTCAACATTCTGACGTTGGCGGTGCAGTATTTCCTCAATATCTTTCTGGTTGTGGTAATGAGCTTCTACCTGACACTTGACGGGAAGCGGATTCGTGACTCGCTGGTAGGGTTGGCTCCCAAGCGCTTTTTGCCGAATGTCCTGTTGTTTGAGGATGCACTGACGCGAGTAGTTGGGAATTATATTCGGGGACAGTTGACTCTGGCGCTGATCGTTGGCGCGATGACGGGGCTGGTCTGTGTGTTTAACCCACCTCTGGGCGAGTTCGCCCTGATCTGTGCGGTCCTGGCATTCCTCTTTGAAACAATCCCGATGGTAGGGCCGGCGCTGGCCTCGATTACACCTATTGTGATATCGCTGCTGGAGCCGCAACAATTTCCACGTACCTTTATTGTTGCCGGTTGTTTTGTCGCGATTCAGTTAATTGAGAGTAACATTCTGGGGCCTCGCATTGTCGGGCACGCGGTTGGGCTGCATCCGGTGGCTGCTATTCTGGCCTTGCTGGTAGGTGCGCGTCTGTTTGGCGTTTTTGGTGCTCTGCTGGCGACCCCGATTGTGGCGGCGCTGTGGGTGGTTGTTTCCAGCATTTATCGCTCGGCTCGAGGCGAGACGCCCGATCAGATTCTTGCGCGTAAGCGAGCGCCGTGGACTATTCGCCGTCCAAATGGGCGTTTTCGGGTTCGTCTGAGGCCACCCAATAGTACAGATGAAAGCGAAGCGCAGGAAGGTGAGGTTGAGTATAGTGATCTGATCTATGCGATTGATCAGGAAGGCAAGGCGGAGGAAGAGGGCGAAGAGAAGGAGAAAGAGCAATCGGAAACCTCGAAGAAAGAGCCTCCTTTGAGTGAGAAATAGGGCAGAAGAGCACTTCATCGCTGGATTGAAGTGCTCTTTTTGCTTCTGGCTTGTCCTGACGTTTAGCTTGTGCCGAAGTTGCGGCGCAGCTCTTCTTCTCCCTCCTGACTGAGGAGCGCATAGACGATATCGTTTGCCTGTAGCACGGTATCGGCATTGGGGAAGATCTCTTCGTTGTTCCGAATAATCAGCGCAAGCGTGCATTTGCGTGGAAGGTTGATTTCGCTTAGCTTCTTGCCAACAACCGGTGACATTGCCGGAACATTTACTTCGACAATCTCAAGGCCGGCTCGTTTCAACGTCAGCAAAGAGATAAAGTGCGGGCCGGGCAACTCACTTTCGATCAGCGAGAGGATTGCTTTTGTCGGGCTGATCGTGACATCGATTCCCAGTTTATAGAAGAGGGCCTCGTGCTTGGGATTGTTCAAACGAGCAATAGTACGAGCAACATTGAAACGTTTCTTTGCCATCTGGCAGATAACAAGGTTGTCTTCATCTTCACCGGTGACAGCAATGACTACTTCAGCACGGCGGACGCCCGCTTCTTCCATTGTGCGGGCCTCGCATGCGTCTCCCTTAAGAATGGCCTGTCCCAGTTCTTCGGCAAGCATTTGAACACGTTGTGCCGACTTTTCCAGAAGGAGCACCTCGTGTCCGCGTTTGAGCAAGCTCCTGGTCAGGTAGTAGCCGACGTCGCCACCACCTCCGATGATAATATACATAGATACGCCTCTCTACTCCCTTCCCTCGTATGCCGGGAATGTATTGATAGTGCTCATTGCTTTTCTTCTTTCAGTATGGCTTGAGAGAGAAGTTCTGCTCCTACAATTGTAGGGCTGATTGTCTCTATCCCAAGTTCCTGATACGTGCCCTGGCGAATCGGGTCATAGATACGGCAAACGACCTTCTTGACGTGAAAAATCTCTTTTGCGATCTGGCTTGCCATGATGTTGCGGTTGTCGCCATTGGTAACGGCGGCAAAGGCATCAGCTTGCTCGATTCCAGCCCGGCGCAAGATATCCTCATCCACTCCATTTCCGGTGATGCGCTCTCCCTGGAACTCGGGGTCCAGACGCTGGAAGGCGTCTGTATTGATATCAATGACAGATACCTGATGACCCTGCTTTTCGAGATTTGATGCAAGGGTGGCACCTACCCGACCACAGCCGAGAATAACAATTCTCACAGAATGCCTCCTGTCGGTTGTCAACCGCGTTTAGGATTAGGTGAAATGACAATGGTATTATAGCATGTCTGTCTTTAGTGATAGGATGGTTTTCCTGTGGAAGAGTGTGAAGAAGGCCAGTGATATGATAAGCTATCATAAATGCGAGAGAAAGTGAGTCCTATGCAAGCTCTACATCAGCGTTATACACTTCATCTGCTTCATGAGGCGGCGCGCGAGGTCTGGAACCGCTTTGTTGATGAGCACCCGAACGGACATTTTTTGCAGTCATGGGAATGGGGCGAGCTCAAGGCGCCCACTGGCTGGCTCCCTCAGCGCCTGGTTTTATGGGATAGAGAGCAGCTGCGCATTGTTGCGGGAGCACAGGTCCTCTGCCGGACCGCTCCCCATGTCCCCTTGCGTATGGGGCATCTGGCGTATATCCCGAAAGGGCCGGTGCTGGACTGGCGACAGCCCGAGCTCTGGGAGCCATTCTTTACCCGACTGCATGAGCATCTCAAGCGCCAGGGGGCTGTGGCCCTTCAGGTTGAGTCAGCGGAAGAGACCGAGACAGAGGGTGGACGGTGGGTAGCGGAATGGTATCGACGCTGGCAAATGCAGCCGCTGCATCCAGTTCAACCATTGCGCAGTATCGTGCTGGACCTTTCCCCTGCTGAAGAGGCGCTCCTTGCTGGCATGAAAGAGAAGTGGCGCTATAATGTGCGGCTGGCGGCCCGGCGTGGCGTCACTATACGAGTGGCCGAGCGACCGGCTGATGTCCGCGCCTGGTATAACCTCTATCGTGTTACCAGTGAACGCGATCATTTCGGAATTCATGATCTTGAGTATTATCTGCGGGTCTGGCAGCTTTTCGCACCACAGAACCGACTTCGGTTGCTGCTCGCGGAGCACGAGGGCCAGCTTCTGGCAGGAATCTTTGTCGGGCTGTTTGCACGTCAGGGAATCTATCTTTATGGGGCTTCGGGCAATGAGAAGCGCCAGTTGATGCCAAATTATCTGTTACAATGGGAGGCGGTTCGCTGGTGTAAACAGCAGGGGGCAACGACGTATGACTTCTGGGGGATCCCTGATACCGATGCAGAGGGCGAGGCGATGGCCGGTGTGTATCGCTTCAAACGCGGTTGGGGCGGACGCGTGGTACAGTATATAGGGAGTTACCAGCACGTTTACCAGCCCTGGTTGATGAGGCTTGCCGAACGATTCCTCTAGCCCAATCGGAAAGGAAGGAAACGTCTGTCAATGGAAGAAAATATCCCATTTCGCCTGGAAACTGCATTAGAACGGAAAATCGCCGCTGACCCTGAGTGGCTGGCCGGGATTGAATGGGGGAAACCGCGAGCCGGTCACATGGAGGGTCCGGTGAAATTCCATATTGCAGACGTGCTGGCAAATATTGATGCGCAACATCCTGAGCCAGAGGAGCGGCGGGTGTTGCGCTTGATTGCCCTGCTTCATGATACATTCAAGTATCAGGTTGACGAGCACAGGCCGCGCATTCATTCAAACCACCACGCCTACCGCGCTCGATGCTTTGCACAGCGCTATATTTCTGATCCCATCTTGCTAGACCTGATTGAGTTGCATGACGAGGCTTATAATAGCTGGCGACTAGGCGCGATTAAGGGCGACTGGCGGCATGCGCAAGAGCGTGTCGACCTCCTGCTTGCCAGAATTGGTCCGGCGTTACCCCTCTATATCCGCTTCTTTCTGGCTGACAGTGGCACCGACTCAAAAGACCCGGCGCCGGTTCGCTGGTTCCTCGATTATGTGCGCAAGAAAGGGTTTCCTCTGCCTCCGATTCCTTCACGATACAAGCTGCCAAAAGAGGGCTAGAAGTCCTTTGCTCTTCTTCTTCTTTTGTCTATAGCTTCTCTTTGGATGCACTTTGTACACTGAACAGAGTGAGAGTGTATTGTTTCTGTTCAGGGGCAAACAGCATGAGTAAAGAAGGTGCGCGGAAGACGGGAGAGCAGAAAACGGGGGAGCAGCAAAAGCAGCGGCGTAAACCCTCGACCTCGGTGATCGAAAAGGTTGACAGGATCCATAGCCAGGATGAGTTACGCATCTATCGTTCTCTATTTGTGGGCATGGAACAGGGCGTAATCGTGTATGACGCCGAGGGGAGGCCAGTTATGGCGAATCCCGTTGCGGCCCAGATTCTGGGCATTCCGATGGAACAGCTTATGCAGCGTACGCCCTCCGATCCAGCCTGGCGTATGTTGCAGGAGGATGGCACGCCGTTCCCTGTGGATGCTCTGCCCGTGGTTCGCTCGCTTCGTAGTGGACAACTTCAAGCCGGTATTGTGGTGGGCGTTTTGAATCCCAAAGAAAAAGCATATCGCTGGTTACTGATGAATGTGATTCCTTCTCATCCTTCTCGAGCAACCCGGCCTGACTTTGTGCTTATGGTATTTCATGATTGTACCAATGAGCATCAACATCTAGATATACTCCGCTCCTCTGAGGCGCAGGCGCGCTCACGACTTGAAGAGTTGGAGGCCATTTTTGAGGTCATCGCCGATCACGTCTCCGTCTACGATTGTAATATGCACATCTTGCATATGGGACGAGTTTTGCGTGAGGCATTAGAACTGCCTGAAGAGAATCTGCCGGAAAGTCTGGATATACTGGTAAAGGACCAGAGCCGCATTCTGGATGAGCATGGAGAGCCGCTTCCCCGTGACCAGTGGCCGACCGCCCGTATTCTACGTGGCGAAGTACTCAAGGATGCAAACGCGGTCGATATTGTGGTGCAGCGTGCCGAGAAGCATGATGTCCGTTTTAGTATTACTGGTGCACCTTTGTTTGATCAATATGGGCACATCACAGGTGCGGTGACGATCTCAATGGATGTAACCCGGCGGCGCATGCTGGAACAGCGAACCCAGAACGCGTTGCATGCCATCCTTTCAATGGCTGAGGCGATGGTTGAGGAGAGGCATGACACGGGCTCGTTGATTGCTGCCTTTTCCGAAGGGGAGAATGCTGAAAGTGTTGATATGGTGCGTCGTCGACTGGCTGAGATCCCCTACCATTTGTTGGATTGCGAGCGAGTAGCGCTTCTGTTGCTTGATCCTGAGGCCCAGACGCTTGAGCCAATGATTATTGTGGGGGCTTCCCCGGAGCAAGAATTGCAGTGGCGCAATCGCATGCAGGACATTACTTTGCATGACATTGTGATGGGCAACGAAGCCTTGCTGAAACAGCTATATCAGGGTGAGGTAATTGGCCTGCGCCCCGGTGCATCAGCCTTGAAAGGCTCTTCGCTCTACAGGGTTGTTTCACCGATCATGCAGGGAAAGCAGCTCATTGGCCTGCTGGTTATTGGCTATGCCACGTTGAAGGTGCGCCTGGAGCCCGACGACCTCTCAATTATTCAGGGGATCGGGCGTCTTGCTGCGTTGTTGATCGCGCGTGAGAAGGCACAACAGGAGAGGGATCAGGCCCTGCAAGCCTTGCGAGATGCCAATGAGGAGCTAGAACGCCTCAATCGGATGAAGAGTAACTTTGTCTCGATTGTCAGTCATGAGTTCCGCACAGCCCTGACTGGAATTCAGGGATTCAGCGAGATTATGCGGGATAGTGAACTCAGTGCGATGGAGGTCAAAGAATACGCCGCCGATATCCATGCGGATGCACGTCGCCTGGTGCGCATGATTAATAATATGTTGGATCTCGATCGGCTGGAGTCGGGGCGTCTGCGCTTGAATCTGGGCTGGCTCGATCTAAACGCGATTATTATTGAGGTTGTGAATCGGCTACGTCAATCGGCGCCGAAGCATCATATCCGCTTGCGACTGGCAAAAGCGTTGCCCATTATACTGGGGGACCGTGATAAGCTGACGCAGGTCGTTGTCAATCTGCTGAACAATGCCATCAAGTATTCACCCGGCGGCGGAGAGATCGTGATTGGGAGCATTCTTGAGGGTAGTATGATTCATGTCTATGTCAAAGATAATGGTCTGGGCATTCCCGATGATGAGTTAGAGCGTATTTTTGAGCGCTATACTCGCGTTGAGACGATGGGCACACGTTTTATTCAGGGGACCGGACTTGGCCTGCCGATTGTTAAAGAGATTGTGCAGTTGCACGGCGGCGAGGTCTGGGCTGAAAGTGCGGTCGGAGAAGGCTCTGTATTTCATTTTACAGTGCGTTATGGCCCAAAAAGCGTGTAATGGAAGGGGGAATTGAGATGGCGAAGATTGTCTTTTGTGAGGATGAGGAGCGTATTCAGAAGCTGGTTCGGGTCATGCTTCGCTCAACACCACATGAGCTTTACCTTGCGGCTGATGGGCGTGAAGGGCTGGCTCTGATTGAGCAGGTCAGGCCAGATATTATTTTTACGGATATCTCGATGCCCTATTATGACGGCTTTCAGCTTGCCAGAATGGTGAAAGAGCGTCCTGAGCTGGCGCATATTCCGATCATTTTTATCTCGGCGTTCTCTCAACGTTCAATGATAGATGAAGGGTATGAATACGGTGGAGCGAGTTATCTGGTGAAGCCTTTTAGCGCAGCAGAACTCTATGAGAAGATCGCCGCTTTTTCCAGCATTTCCAACCCGGATACCTCGTCTCACGTACCTTAAATAGAGTAGTATGTAGTGTGATTGTATTGAATAGAAAAAGCGCTTCATCTAAAGGAGAAATAAAAATGTCTAATCGCGGATGTTTTTTTAATAGTGTTTTGTTTCTTGCTATTCTGTTTCTACCTGTGATTGTTGGTCAGATTATTGAAACCTTTATGGTGCTTGAAGATGAGTACTCAACCTCTGGAAAAGTGCTCTGGCTGGTTCTGATTTGGTTGGTGCCGGTGATTGGTACCTGGCTCTATCTGTTTTTCGGGCAACGTCCTCCGCAGCGCCGTGGGTATATTCGGTTCGGCCAGTCGGCATAAACCACACTTGTTCCATAGTTGTTATACAGGAAAGCAGCCAATTAACATCAATTGGCTGCTTTTTTAATACGTCAATTGGCCCTTGTCACATAGGGGGCGAACAGTTTACAGTGAATGGAGGAAGCCAATGCAGGAGGAATAGAGATGCGAGAGAAAACTATCCGAAAAGCGAAACATCCCCCACTCTACCAGAGCACGCCCCGATCTGTGGTGGTCCCGCTGCATACTTATATTCATTTAGAGCGTTCTTCCAGTGTGCCGCTCTATAAACAGATCAGTGACCAGATTCGCGAAGTGATCCTCTCGGGAGAGCTTGGTGAGGGATCACGTTTGCCAACTGAGAGGGCGCTAGCGCAGGAACTGAATGTCAATCGAACGACGATCATGAACGCCTATAATGAACTGGCTGCCGAGGGACTGATAGAGGGACATGTTGGTCGTGGAACAGTGGTTAAGCGAACCTATTTTCAGGCCTTTGAGGATGAGGAAGCCTTTGTTGATGATAGTCCTTCCTGGCTTTTTGGTTTGTCATCTATGGATGATCTGTCAGAGGGCCCTCAGGCGCGCGTCCTGAGCGATATTGCCTCAATGGGAGAGCGCGAAAATATTATCTCGTTGGCTTCAGCAACCCCACCACCTGATATGTTACCGGCTGAACTGATACAGTCCATTATGAGTCAAAGGCTGGCTGAGGGGAGACAAAGCGCACTAGGGTATTGTCCGGTTGAGGGATTGCAATCATTGCGGCGTGCGCTGGCATCACACATGCGGAAGCGTGGGGTTCCGGTTGACTTTCAGCATATCCTGGTGTTGTCCGGTTCGACGCAGGGAATCGGCTTGATCGGGCGTTTTCTCTTGCATCCAGGAGATGAGGTTGTGGTGGAGGTACCGACTTATCTGGGAGCGATTCAGACCTTTCGAGCATTGGGTGCGCGGATTATCGGGATCCCGGTCGATAAGGATGGAATGCGTGTTGATTTGCTGGAAGCGATGCTTGCCAGGCGGAAACCGCGCCTGATCTATGTGTTGCCAACCTTTCAGAATCCGACCGGGGTGGTGATGTCGCTTGAGCGGCGTAAGCGTCTATTGGCTCTGGCCCGGCGCTATCAGGTACCGATTCTGGAAGATGACCCTTATGGTGAGATCTATTTTGAGAATGATGTGCCTCAGCCCTTGAAGGCGCTAGATACGCGGGGCCATGTGCTGTACCTGAGTACCTGTTCAAAGATCCTGGCTCCCGGTTTGCGGGTTGCGTGGCTGGCGGCAGCGGAACCGTTGATAGAGATGCTTTCCCTGCACAAGCAGGTTTTTGATCTGAATACGAATGCTTTGGGGCAGTGGCTTGTATCCGAAATGTTACGTCAAAATGTACTGAGTAAACATCTGGAAACCGCGCGAGCGCTCTATCACCACAAACGTGATCTGATGCTTGATGCAATAAAGCGCTATTGGCCGGTTCCTGTGCGAATTCATGTCCCGGATGGCGGTTTTCATCTCTGGTGTCATCTTCCGGGCTGTATTCGGGCGCGAGCGCTCTTGCGAGAGTCCATTCAAGAACAGGTTACGTTTGTTCTGGGTGAGCCATTCCATGTTGATGGAGGTGGCCATCAACATATTCGTTTGAGCTTTGCTAGCGCCTCAGAAGATGAGATTGTAGAGGGTATTCGACGTATCGGTCTGGCAATGCAGCGTATTCTAGCTCGCCATGTACCGCGTGAAGAGCAGGAGAGGATTGAGCGCTTTCCTGTTGTCTGATCGCTTTATATAAAATAGCCGCCACCCCCTTGCTACCCCCTGAGAAAAAAGAGAGGACACTGGCTATTTTCTTCGCCTACGAACATGAAAACACGTGAACGGATGGTCTGAGCTAAAGTGCGGATTTGCGCTAAGGTGGCGAATAAGTGTGCTGCGTGCTGCATAGAATGACGCAAGCAGTTTCTGCTTATCTGCGCGTTCTTGCGGCCAGCGGCAAGGCGTGATATCCAGGTTATATCGCTGAAAAGACGCGATCAGGACATGTCGATCATCAACGATATCGTTAAAGTAGCAGATGGTGGCATACCGCTGTACGGGGGGTAATTCCATGATGGCGTCTACAACAAGGTCAAGTAGTTCCTGAAATGATGCTCGGTGTTCATATTCAAGGGCGGGATCGTCCCACCCCTGGCTCAAAGAGATGAGTGGTGTTCCGGTACAGGGTTCACCTTCTTCTGTGGTATGGAGGGAGAGCCAGGGCCTGGTGCTGCGGAGATAGCTGACAAACTCATTGTGGATGGTTCGTTTGAGGTATCCATGGAGATTGCTGATCTCGCGGCTTGCCAGGGCTCTGGCAAGCTTATACAGCGTGCACTGCGCTATCTCGTCCTGTTCCCAGTCATTCAGTGAGCAGTTGGCATGCTTCAGCATCACACGAATTACGGGTTCTAGCTCTACGAGAACCGAGTTAAGAGAAGGGGCGCTATAGTCAGATGGTACTTGAGGTTTCTGATAGGGCATACTGTACCCCTTTCTTTCCTGTGATGTTAGTTATAAAAAGAGCAGAAATTTTTATATTAAGTAATATATGCAGTAATTATTGGGAAATGTCAATAACTTTTGACGTAATTTTTGGAATAATAGACAAAAGAGAAACAATTTTATTTTCGTCTCTTTATTTTATTTTTATTCCTAAACGAAGTGATATAGAGACTTGACTTATGCATTTTTACATATTATTATTACGAAATAGGATATGGTTTGTAAAACTGTGAGGCAAGCAAAAAGAGCAAAGGTGCTTCCTGATGGGAAAGACTCGTTTGCAGGCAGAGCTTGCATGCTGGAAACCGGTTCCTACAACAATACCCGCTGAATGGGCTATGTGGATCGAAGAGCTGGCTCGGGAGACAGTGGGAAGCCCTCGTCCGGCCCATGCCTATGTGCTGAATGTGATCAGGTATGATGCCCGGGAAGTAGGGAAGCTGTTACAGAACTGGGGGTTGCCCTGGCAGGTTGTGGCAGCGGGATACCTGCGTATCTACGATGAGGAGTTGATTAAGCGGCGGCAGCTTCTGGATCGAGAGCGGGTGATGAGCCACTTTAAAGAGTCGCTGCTGTACTCTCGTTATATTGAAGAAGAGCAATTAGGGCCCCTCCTTTCTCTGCCCCATCGTGATCTAGGAGCGTTGTTGATTGCGGTTGCTATCCATTATCAGTCGTTAGTGCAACTGTCCAAAAGCGAGCAGCGGCCTGGAGACGATCAGAAGCGGCGACCACGTATTGAGAGCACCGGGCGAATCCTCCTTCACATTTGTAAGCGTTTGGGAATGTGGCGTTTTAAGCGCCAGATTGAAAACCTGATTGAGCAATTGGCCGATCCTCTGAAGTATAAACAAGATGAGCAGCGGTATTGTGCCATTCTTGAACGAGATGATGAGAAAATAGAAGACGTTCGTTGTATGTTTGTTAACTATTATCAACGAACGATTGGTCAGCAGATCGAGATTGAGGTTATTCCGTGTGAAGTTTCGGGCCTCAAACGCAGAGAGCTAAACAGTTATGCCCCGACAATAACACAGAAAAGACGTCTCTCGGGATTTGATCTGGTTGTTTTTAATGTGATTGTGCCCACTGTAAAGGATTGTTACACTGCTTTTGGCGTTTTAAATCAGCTTGGCATATTACAGGACCGCGTCGCTGACCAGATCGCGAATCCGAAACCTAACGGCTATAGTTTGTTGGCTTATGAACTCGTGCTGGATGGAAGCCATTCAGTTTTACAAGACCTTACCTGGTTGAGTGAAGAGCGCGTTTGTTGCTTTTTGCAGATTGCGACCGCACCTCTGCATGCCATTATGTATTATGGCTGTTTGTATCCCGAATGCTACCTTGTCTATACTCAAACTCTGCCTTTTCGGAAGCATCTCTACGAACTGCCTTCCGCGTATACCTGGAATAGTCCCGTTGGACGGGCGCTTTTTGCAATCAAGAAGGCAATTGTTGAGAGTGAAAAGGCCGTGCCGACCTATGATCGTTTGCGCCCGATTATCGTGTATGATAAGCATCGCAACCCGGTTGCTCTGGAAAAAGGAGCCACTATCCTGGATTTTGCCTATCAGCTTGCCCCTCATTTAGGTAATCAAATTGCGGAGGCTTATGTGAATAATCGTAGAGTGCCTCTCTATCGTGAACTCGATGCCGGTGACGTTGTCGAGATACGGACTGGGGGAGAATTGCAGATCCAGGATGATTGGTTTGATGGAAGATATGCCATTACCAAAAATGCACTGGATCAGATGCGCAAGGCATTGAAGAACCAGCTCCATAGATATAAGGGATATGTTTTAATTGATCGTGCGTTGAGACGTCAGCATTATACATTGTCTTTTGACGAGCTGGATGATGAATTGAGTCTGCTTGTGGCGCAATATCGTCTCGGTACGAGACAGATCTATCTTGAAAATTTCAAAGTGGAGTCGGAAGCGCCTTATACACCGGATTGGGCGGCGCAACAAATCATCAAGCGACGTGAACAGGCCGAGACGCAGAGCGAAGGGGAAGCCTGGCTCCCCCAGGCAATAGATTCGGAACAATTATACCCTTTGCGTTTATGCTATGTTTGCCAACCTGCTTATCCTCAGAGGATTGTCGGCAATCGTCGTAGGGGAAGTGAGGAATTAATAGTACACACGATCACCTGTGGTCGCTTGCATAGAAGAGACGCTGCCAGACATGCAGGTACTGTGCCGATGGACTGGAGGCGTGTTGATTCCACTCTGAAAGTGACGTTTACGATTGAGGCCCGTGATCGTCGTGGATTGGTACATGATCTCGCGAAACGATTGCGTCGGCATCAGTGTCTGTTGTTAGGTATTAATGGACGTGTGGTAATGCGCTGGCGCAAGGCGGAACTGAGCCTCCAAATAGAGGTCATTAATGATAGAGAGGCGCTTGCTCTCTGGGATGAGCTATCACAGGTAGAGAGCGTCACAAAGGTTGAGGTAGATGCAGAGGGGACTGACCGGTTAGTGTATGCATCCCTGGTGCATCAGAAAAAGAGGAGCTATCCCGAGCAAGCATATAGCAGAGGACCGGTAGCTTCTGATCAGCGAGGACAGAGCCTCACAAGGCGGAATCGTATTTTGAAGAATCCCTATGACATTTCAAGGCCTGCGACGGCGCAGATGTTTGTGGGACGTAGTTACGAGATGGATCGCCTGAACAGGGAACTCTGTGAGTCCGAAAGAGGGAAAGCGGTGCTCCTATATGGCCCCAGACGTTCCGGAAAAACCTCGCTTTGTAAGAATTTTCTGGAGCGCTATGTTACGCCGCCTTTCTGGTACACTTTTTATTCGCTTCAGAATGTTGTTGGTGAAAATGAAGAGGTTATTTTGCGATGGATTGCTGAGGCTATCGCCCACGCATTTCAATTACAATTAGGGGTAGAGGCTCCTCACTGGAATGAGCAGGCTATTCCTGATATTCATGCCTGCTTTACGGATTTCCTCTGTCGTTGCTTGGCCCTGACTCAAAACTCCCGCCTGATTCTGGTACTGGATGAGTTTGGGAGCGCCCTGGATGCGTATCAAGCCAGGAAACTGGATGTTCGTTTCTTCTCCTTCTGGCGCCATCTGATGGAGGAGGTTCCTCAACTCAGCCTGTTGATTTCGTTGCCTACACGCGCTCATATGCTGCTCACATCCAACGAATTTTCAAATGCGTTTAGTTTTGCCCAATCATTACCTGTTTCATATCTCGATTCAGAAAGCGCCAGCCATCTGTTAGTGGATCCATTAGAGGAACAGCATATCCAGTTTGCTTCTCAAACCGTGGCGGAAGCCATGCGTTTGACCGGAGGTAATCCATACTATCTTGCACTGCTCGGCCTACAGCTTGTTTTCTTTCTCAATATGGAGACAAACAAAGAGTACGTGACAAAACAAGATATCGATCGGGTAGTAAATGATATCATAGGTGCAGGTTCAATTCAGAACTTCATTTTTTATGGGAAAGAGTTACAGGATGAGCAGGAACTGGATATTATTGAGGCAATTGTTGAACTCACAGAACAGAATGGACAGGCTACTGTGTCCTTGCAGCAACTGCTAAATTCCCTGAATTTGTCTGTCCAGCATATTCGTTCTCGCCTTGAGCGCCTGCGTAATGGTCTGGTTCTTGGAGAATATATTCACCGTAAGCCTTCCAATCCCTATTATGCTTTTAAGGTTGAACTGGTTCGTTACTGGTTGCAACACAATCGCTGGTTTTTTCATTATTTTCGTAAAGAACGAGAGGACAGCCTAAGATGGGAGAGAAAGGAACTACATGGTTCAGTCTAGCCAATCCTTTTTTTGCTGTTGAAGACAAGGTGATAGGGAGAGTATCGGGGCGTGGAACAGATATAAAAAGAATGTTGATCGGCAGACAAAGCGCGATTATTCTGACGGGAGCGCCTTGTATCGGGAAGACCTCGTTGATTCGCTATCTCTGTGATGAGCCTGACAGCGGCTGGTCATGGAGGCAGGAAGAGGAACTGATCCCTCTTCAGGAGATGTTTGCCTTAGATAGGTACCATTTTGTGCAGATAGATCTTGCCCCCTTAGAGGGGTGTCTGCATGTACATGATATGTTACCTCTTTTTATTGCTGAATGCGCAAAAGCGCTCTATGCTATTCATTGCCCTGGTGAGAAACCACCTGCCCATGATCTGCGTGGCCTTAGAGATTTATTGAGATCGCTGAGTACGCAACATCCAGAGGAACAGTATTGTGTGATGCTGGATGCTGTTGAGAGGCTTGATCGACCAGATGTTGCTTTTCCGGAACTGGAAAAGAGCGGGGCGAAAACTCCTCAGGAAAGAGGGATTGCTTTGCTGAATCATTGCGGCGCTATTCGGGTTCTGGTTGACCTGATAGATGAATTTGCCTGTTTTAGTGTTGTGCTCTCAATCGAGAGCCTCCCTCATGCCAATATCGAGAGCCAGTTTGAGAATATCTCTGCGGATCTTGCCCGTTTCTATACGATGCCACTCCAATGTTTCACGTTGAAGGATACCCGTGCCTTGCTGGCCCAGCTCCCAAGGGATTTCGGGGAAAAGTGGGCTGCTTCATTCCACGAGCTTGGAGGAATGGAGATATTTTCCCAGCAGGAACAGGACTGGATTTATGAACAGGCTGGAACCCATCCTTATCTTTTGAGCCAGTTTTGCTATCAACTGTTCTATTTTAAACAACTGTACGCAGATGTATGCGGCTCGTGGCGTGAGCTTCCCTTAGATGGTCGCGAGCAGCTCCTTGAACAGGTCAATGCCGGGATTGCCACTTTTCTCTCTCGGCAATGGAAACGCCTGGTTCAAGCTCTGGAGCGTGGAGGTCCGGAGACAAAAAGCCATTTTGCTACCTTTGTTCTCGCCTTAAAGCAGAGAAAAGCAACGGAGCCATTTTCAGATGCAGAATGGAACTCATTTTACAATGTGCGCTATATCCTGACGAATGAAGGTATTGTGCGTTACGATCCATTCCGCCCTGTTTATCCTCCCGGATCGCTGCTCTGTCATTACCTTATCCAGCAGATACGTGAATGGACGTTACCTGCTGGACCAAGTGTTTTTCGCTTGAGCATTCAGTTTGCAGATAAAGAACCTGCGCAGCTCACACTCACTGAATTGGAATACAGGCTGTTAAAGGTCCTACTAGATCATCCCAAGCAGTGTAGCGAAGAGAGCCTGATGAAGGGAGGGTGGGGAAAAATAGTCGAGCGCTCCACTCTATCTCAGCGAATGCATCATTTACGTAAAAAATTACGCAAACACAGCGGTGAAGATCTGATTATTAATCACTATGGGGGCCATTATTCGCTGACAAACCCGTTCAGGCTCCAATTGGGATGAGTGCAGTTTTCTCCGGGGGCTTCTCCTGTATCACTTCTGGCTTGTCTGTGAGCTTGCTTGCCAGGACCTTGGCGATATCAAGAAACCCTTTGGAGAAGTCTTTTGACGCCTTATCATAAAAGAGGCTGGTATAGGCGCAAACGATTGCCTTTTCTGCCATGTAGTACCAGAGCAGGGGTTCGTATGCTTTTATCTCGCTGGAGAAAGAGTAGGCATCGAAAAAGGTGTTTAAGAGTATGCCCCACTGCTTCCATTCGAGGTGGCGAAGGATACTGACAAGCAGCATCGCCAGATCGCTGAGCGTGTCAATGTAGTAGAAATCGGAGCGCTTGTCGAAATCAATACAGTCGATTATCCATACATCGAAGGTCTGGTCAGTTATATTGAGATAAATGTTGTTTGCCTTGAGATCTCCATGACAGCGCTTGATGTGTTTCCGCTCCCATCGTTGCTTAAAGAGCCATTGATAGCGATGAAGTGCAGCTTTTAAGGGGACTGCAATAGCGGCTTCTGGCTCTTCGGCCTCTAATCCCAACGCACGGCAAACCGAATAGAGACACTTGAGGTTCACATTCAGTTTGCCTTGTAGCCGTGCAATGGTTCCGAAATCTGGCGGCGCCGGCTCTAACTGTTGATGTATTGAAGCGATATCTCGGGCAAGCTTTACCAGCTTTTCTGGCTGTAATGCAAAGTCATGCTTTTTGAGCTGGCAGTCCAGCCAGCCATCTGGATTTGATGGGCACTTCATAACCAGCGCATATTCAATTTCCTGTTCAAAATGGTTGCTCTTCTCATTCAGGTAGGTACGAAAATCTTGCTCCTGAATAAGATCTCCAATCTCGATACGACCACCTTCGCACAGGTCTTCCACATACTTCAGGGGGGCGATGCCCAGATAGATGTGTGGTGTCAGTTTGCGATTAAAGGTGTAGCCCTCTAGCAAAGCTTTTCGCCGTTGGATGCTTTCAGTGAAATCATAGATTCCATCCTTGTAAGCTTGGAGCCATTTGAGGCAAAGTTCCTCGTTGTATTCTGATACTGTGATGGGCTTAACTCTGACAACATTTGAGGGTTTTCTGTGTGAAAGGACTGTCCTGATGACATAGGAGGACGAGGGAATATATTTGTGTGTGTGGGAAGTTGAGGGGCTGCAATGCCCTTTTACTCCACTGCCATCATTGGCCTGAGGCATAAAGCACGTACATCTCCTCTCTACGAGATAAGATTTTGCTCTCAATGAGAGCCTTGATGAAGATTTAGTTCTGAATTTCAAATCGATGTGTTTGATAACAAGCTATAGGGGAGCAAGTCCTGCTCTACAAAATATAGTATACTGACCCATATGAAAGAGGCGTGTAATTGGGATTATGGTATATTTGTTTGATAGATAAATATCTACATTTGAAGTATATGTATATATTTGATAAAAAAAGAATGTGATGTGACATGCTGAAATAACGTTTGGGGAGGCGTGGTTCTGTGATGTGAAATGCGCTACAATAAAACAAGGCTGTTCCATTCGCGATGGTGCATAATGAAGTAACTTGTCTGAGAATATGGGGAGATGGAAGCAAACTTGAAGCGAAAACTGCAAAATGAGAATGCAGATTGGGAAATAACCTCTGATGGTCTGTATGTTGCGACAAGAGGGTTTTTGATTCGCCGTGGCTACTGTTGCGCCAATCGGTGTAAGAATTGTCCGTATATCAACTGGCGGGATAACCCCGAGTGGGAGCCCGCACCGCCAGAGGCCGTACGGCAGATGCGGGTATCACCAAAAGCGATCGCGGGAGCTGAAGCTATGCTGGCCTATCATAGGCAACAATTAGAGCTGGCTCACGACGAGCAAGAGCAGCGCTATCATCGGCGTATGTGGACACATTATGCTCATCTGTTGCGTTGTTGGGGGGCCGGTTCCTGATCGCCACTGTTTTATGGTGATGAGACAGCAATATGCACGACGAGACGCTTTGGTGAGCGTGGTCCGGGTTGCTTGCGACCGGTACCGCGAATGATGACGATCTGACGCAGTGAGGTTGTATCTTTTTGTGGTACTTCATCTTCTGGTTGACGTTCTGGTGTGGCATTTTGATACAATGTGGTTCCTGTTGTTTCGTTCTCTGGTTGCTGACGGAATGTTTCAGATGTTGTGGAATAAAAGGACGGCATGCAGAATTCCCTTTTCTCTTCTAGCTTGCATTCAAACGTGTACATGTACTCACAAAAACATCAGGCGTCCATTGCTGAATTAAACCAGCTTTGAGCTCCTTCGTCAAGCAAACGAGCCGGATACCAGGACCAAGATGCTACTCCCCTTTTCTCGCTGTCTGTTGAAGAAGAGCCCTTTCTTGCTTCCTCTTCTGTTTTTACCTCTTTTTGAGAAATACTGAGGCCAAAAGAAAGGGCTACAGATCAATTAACCTGTAGCCCTGTCATATGTTTGCTTTAGTGCCAGACGAAGTACATTCCCGGACCGGGTGAGAAATCCCAGTAGGACAGGGTTGCGAAACCGCCGCCTCCGGCATACCAGTTCCAGTTGCTGGTATGAACGGTTCCGTCAGGATTGATACTCTCTACGATCGCAACGTGACCGTAGCCACCTGCTCCCTGTACACCCGGCATCATTACCAGGATAGAACCGACGACAGGTTGTTGTGAGACATGCCAGCCATACGCATATGCTCCACTTACCCAGTCTGCTGCATTACCGAGCCAGGGAACCCAGATCCCGGTTAATTCGTGATAGCGCATTGCCGCCCAGTAGGTGCATTGACCGTAAAAGAAGTGGTTGCCGTCGCCGTAAGCGCCTGGAGGAGGAGTCGGAACACCTTCAAAGACCTGATTCCCCGGATCATAACCGTCCTGCGTTACAGCCGTCGCCGTGGCTGCCTGCTCGGGGAGCAAGGTCACTTTGTCATTCTTCGAGTTAAAACTGTTCAGCGTACTGTTGAGGAGCGTGCTTGGCGCTCCCTTTGCGTCAGATGTGATAGGAACGACTGCTGCCAGTGCGCCGCCGATGATCAGGACAAGCGTCAGAGTGGCAGCAATATGCAGAACGAAACGCCGGCCTTTTGGAGGGCGGACGCCGCCACTTTTCTTCCCGGAGCCTTTAATAACAACCGGGTCACGTTTGACCCCATTATCTCCCAGTGCTCCAGTGAGCTGGCGCGTCACTTTGGGAGCCATCATCTGCGAAGCATTCAAAGGTGCAGCGGGAAGCGGCTGTGATGCTGGTGGCATCTCTGCCCCTGGAAACGCCAGTTGCTCTACCGGAGTTTGCTGTTCTGTTGCATCCGAGGAGAGAGAATCAGTGTGTAATTGTGATTCAGGATTCTTTGTGAAATTCAACGACGACATACGAAATATCCTTCACTCCAGTATCTCGCATTACAATAAATACTTTTGCGATTTGCAGCACTTCATCACCTATACCTGACTTTACCCAAGGAGCTCGGGGGGGTCAAGTTATGTTCCGTTAAATAGGACTATAGAACTACATTGAGCAGCATGATCTTAACCAAAAAAGAAAGTACGTTGCTACTCCTCTCCCTGGAAAAATGCAGAGCTACTCATTGCTACGTGAAATATATGCTGATTGGGCACGATTAGTAGTAATCTGAGGAACAGGCGGAACAGGATAAACCGGTTGCTGCTCTACACTCCTTTCCTCCAGGGATTTCACCTGAACGAGCTTGTTTCTGCTGACCAGATACGAGGGGAACAGGTATAATGTGCGCAGGGTCAGAAACAATAGAGCATTTCTGACCTGGTGTACCATCGCTATGACCTGCGTGGGTCAGGTATAACGAGAGGAGAAGCATGAAAAAAGAGTTTTTTCGGTATTGGTGTTCCCTCGGCCTGCTGCTAACGCTACTGCTGGCGGCCTGTGGTGGAGGTGGTGGGGACAATGGAGAACAGCCGACAAAGCAGCCACAGGTAACCCCAACAGTACCACAAACTGCAACGACTGAGCCTGTTACTTCCTGTCCTGCACGGCTCAAGGAAGTGCGAACCTGTCTGACGCCCTATACGCTACGGCAGGTGTATGGTGTCCAGTCGTTGATTGATAAGGGATATACCGGGAAAGGGCAGACCGTTGTGCTGATCGAGTCCTTTGGGAGCCCGACAATCAAAGAAGATACAGACGCTTTTAGCAAGACCTTCGGCCTTCCTCCTGCCGATATAGAGGTAATCTTGCCGCTCAATGTGCCGGAAAAAGATCCGCATAATGATAAATATGGCTGGATGCAAGAAACGACGCTGGATGTCCAGATTGTGCATTCTATTGCTCCCGAAGCAAAGATCGTTATTCTGGTCAGTCCGGTGGCTGAAACGCAGGGCACTTTTGGCCTACCGGAATATCGTCAGCTAGAACAATATATTCTTGACCATAAGCTTGGAAATATTGTCTCACAGAGCTGGGGGGCATCTGAACTGACATTGCAGGATAAAGCTGCCCGCGATGAGCTCAATAAGTGGGATGCATTATTGAAAAAAGGGGCACTTGAGCATCATATTACCTACCTTAGCTCGTCTGGTGATTCCGGGGCTACCGATTATATCGATCAGGAGAGTACACGTCTGGGTGATAAGCCGACGACGGTTTTTTCAGCCAGTAATCCCTGGGGGCTTGCCGTCGGTGGGACAACGGTTCTGCCCAAAAAATCTGGTGGCTATACCGAGAGAGCATGGAATGGGAGTGGTGGTGGCTTCAGCAGTATTTTCGCGCTTCCCGAATATCAGAAAAAGCTACCCGCGCAGGTACAACAGATGTTGCAGAACCGACGAGGCGTGCCCGATGTTTCGGCTAATGCTGATCCGGCAACCGGCCTTGCCTATTATCTCAAGGGTAACTGGTCAATGGCAGGTGGAACCAGCGCCAGCGCTCCCCTCTGGGCAGGCCTGATCGCCATTGCAAACCAGATGGCCGGGAAACCACTCGGCTTTATCAATCCTGCTCTGTATCAACTGGCTACGACTCCCGCCTATAACCAGTGCTTCCATGATATAACGACCGGCGACAATACCAATCGTGAGGCTGATGTGGAAGGCTATCCGGCGATGCAAGGATGGGATCCCGTTACCGGTCTGGGCACACCGAACGCGGAGAAACTGCTTCCTGAGTTAATCAAAATACAACATGCTTGAATGAGGTGAGCTGCTCTCATTTTTTGCGTTTCAGGGGCGCTTGCGCTAGAGTATGAAGGAAGTTGAAAAATAAAAGATAAAGGATGGTCGATCGCTGTGTTCATCGCTGGCATTCTTCTTTTTTTGCTCGGGGCCGCTGCCCTCTTCTGGTATTGGAGAAAAGAAGGTGGCTTTGCTCGCACTCATCTGGATGATACAGAGATACAGGAACCGGAGTGCCTGGCTCCGGCAATTGCAGGGATCATGGCGATGAGTGCGCCGTTGCCGTCCTGGCATCATGCCCAGAGCGCCCTCTATCATCTGGCCAATCGGGGCATCTTACGAGTGCAGGAACTTGAGGAAACGGTTCTCTGGCGACCCGATCAGGCGGATTATCTACTTGAAATCGTTCAGGTGCCAGAGCAGTTGAGCGAGCATGAGCAGGGAGTGCTTGCCATGCTTTTCCCGGAAGGATATACGCGGGGAGCCTCGCTGAAAGCTTCTCAATTGAAGCGAGCCTATAGCAAACAATATCGATATTTCGCTGACGCATTGTTGCATGAGCTCGAAGAAAAGGGTTTTCTGGATCGGCGAAGGCAATATGTCCGCGGACATTTCGGCCTGATTTGTGTTTGTTCTCTGATCCTGGCGCTGATCGGGTGTATGATCGGGCTGACCGTTGGCTCGACCGAGGGGATCGGTTCGGTTGTCCACCTGGCCTTTGGCTTACTGGGCATTAGTGCCATCGCGTTCTTTATGCGCCTGCTTTATTCGACGCTCTCACCCCGAGGGCGAAGGCAGTCGCAGCGCTGCCGGGAATTCGCGAACTCGCTGCTCACAGCAATGAAGAAGGATACCGGGCCCGAAACGTTTGTGCAATACTTCCCCTATGCTGCCGGGTTTGGCTGGTTGGCCGCGTGGGTTTATGCGTTTCAGCAGCGTGAGGCTTTGAACGCTCCTGACTGGTATCAGCCTCGTACCTCGGGGGATGCACCACGCTCATTTGCTGCGATGCTCTTGATGTGGAATTCGATCTTTACCCGTAGCAATGGCGGTGATCTCCGCAAAAGTAACTAGGAAGTATCCGGGACGTCTCTGGTCGAGAGAAAGAGGACGGCACAAGGCCTGATGCTTTGCGCCGTCCTTTCATCGCAAGAGGCTAGAGCAAACCTTTTTGCACACAGAGTTCCGCATTCAGGACCGAACCACCAGCCGCGCCCCGGATGGTGTTGTGACCCAGGACCACAAACTTGTAGCTGAGAATCGGGCAGGGGCGCAGGCGTCCGATAGTTGCTGTCATACCCCGGCCTGCATTGCGGTCGCGAACCGTTTGCGGGCGATCCTCTTCATAACGATAGATCAGCGGATGCGCGGGAGCCGTAGGAAGCTTGAGCTGTTGTGGCTCTGGCTGATAGTTTGTCCAGACTGCAATGATATCCTCGGGGGTGGCCTGACGCTCAAGCTCTATACTGACGCATTCCAGGTGTCCTTCTCGGGTAGGAACGCGGGTGCAGTGAGCACTGACAGCAAGGGGAGCATCAACAAATCCCCGGCCCTCTTCCCAGGTACCAAGCATTTTACGCGTCTCGCGTTCCAGCTTCTCTTCTTCGCCCCCGATATATGGGATCACATTATCTACAATGTCATAGGAAGGCAGACCGGGATAACCTGCCCCGGAGATTGCCTGTAGCGTGGTGAGGATGGCTTTCTTGATGCCAAAGGCCTGCTGGAGTGGCTTGAGGGCCATTACCAGCGGCGTCGCCGAACAGTTCGCATTCGTGATAATAAAGCCGGGCCATTCTCTGCGTTGGCGCTGTTCCTGAATGGCCGCGACATGATCGGCGTTGACTTCTGGAATCAACAGGGGCACATCGGGTGCCATGCGGTGGTTTTTTGCATTGCTGAAGACCGCTACTCCGGCTCGGGCAAAGGCCTCCTCGATCTCGCCCGCTACCTCTCCGGGAAGCGCTGAGAAGACAACGCGTACGCCCGGGAGCGCTTCGGGACGACAGGCAACGACCGGCAAGGAGGCGACAGAAGCGGGCATGTCGCTTTCGGGGAGACGCCAGCGGGCTACTTCTCCATAGGGGCGGCCACCATGCTGCTCTGAGGCGGCAAGCCCGACCAGCTCAAACCAGGGATGATTGTGCAAAAGCTCGATGAAGCGTTGACCGACCATGCCTGTCGCGCCAAGAACGGCCACTGGAATACGTTGCTGTAACTGTGATGCCATAATAGTGCGTATTCTCTCCATTTCACTCAAGATTGATTTTGTCTGGCAGCCTTATGCTTCGCGGCGTTTTTCCTGTGTGGAATGGCGTACCAGCGGGATAACAGGCGCAATCAGATCACGATGCAGACTTCGCAGCGCCCGCTCGCTATCCTTCTCCTCAATAACCAGCGTGATATTGAGGTCGGAGGAACCCTGAGCGATAACCGGGATTCGCTCGTGTGCCAGGGCTGCGACGGCGCGGGCCGGGCTCATCGGATCAGCCATAAAACCGGAGCCAATGCAGGCACAGAGCGCTACATTGCGGCGACAGCGTACTGTCCAGTGTCCCATATCGTGTTGGAGCAGTGCAAGGATCGAGTCAGCAGATGCAGCCTCAACCAGAAATGAAAGGTGTTGACCCGAAGTTGAACAGATCGCAACCGGGGCTGCATCGGCGCGTGCCGCCAGCTCAAAGACCTGACCGGCATTCTCCTGAGCCCCGAACATATCCGTGCTCTCCATGATGATCAGGGCCAGGTTACGCTTAACGGTGATCGCACGTGCGCCGCTATTCCGCTGCGGGGCAACCGGTCCCACCACGGTGCCGCGAAGATGCGGGCGGAATGTGTTGCGTACCCGGACCGGAATATTGCGTGAGGCAATCGGGATCAGCGTGCGCGGATGCAGAACCTTCGCACCGAACCAGGAGAGCCGGGCGGCTTCTGCATATGAAAGGTGTGTTAGAAGGCGGGCATTCGTCACCTGGCGTGGGTCGGCGGTAAGGACACCATCCACGTCGGTAAAGATAGTCACTTCCGTGCAGTCGAGTGCTGCACCGATAACCGTGGCAGAGTAGTCCGAGCCGTTACGTCCCAGGGTGGTCACAAAGCCTGTGATGGTGCGGCCCAGGAAGCCAGCAGCAATGGGGACAATCCCACGCTCGACCAACGGGCGAACCAGTTTTGCCGCGTTGGCCCGGGTCTCTTCAGGAATAGGGTTTGCGCCAATGACCACACCGAAAGGCTGAGTGGTATCAGTTTTGGGGTGACTTGTAATGATAATTTCCTGTCGGATAGGTTCGGCAGCAATCCCTATTTCATTGACCGCGGCGGCAACCAGCAGGACCGAAAGCCGCTCGCCATATGCGGCAACCGCAGCGGTACGAAGCGTGACATCCTGATTCAGCTCGGCAACCCGCGCCAGAGCCTTAATATCGAGTTGTAATGATGAAAAGGTATTGGTCAGTTCAGCAAGCAGATCCGAAAGCGCTCTGCGATCAGTGACGAGCACTTCTGCGGCGTCGAGATGTTTTTGTCGCAGCTCCTTAAACTCTCGTATAATCTCCTCTTGCTGCCCTTCGCAGGCGTAGCGGGCAATACGGAGAAGCTGGTCCGTGATACCTGCCATTGCTGATACAACGACAACTGGAAAAGCGTCCTGTTCCTGACGCGCCTGTGCGATAACGCGGGCCACCTGTTGGATACGTTCACCACTTCCTACAGATGTACCGCCGAATTTCAAAACACAAACAGCATGTTCCATTTAAGTCACCCCAATTTGACAATGCTTCATGGTCCGGGATTGCCGGACACTCTTTCCTATGAACCGAAAACAAAAAGAAGAGGTATCGCTGATACGCCGCGATACCTCTCGATGAAGCGAATCGTGTCACGTTACGCGTTGACCGATTCATTTGCGGCGGCTACAGCAGCTTTGAGCGCCTGATCCAGGTCCTCAATCAGATCCTCTACGGTCTCAAGGCCAACCGAGAGACGGATGAAGTCTGGAGTGACGCCGGTTGCCTCTTGCTCCTCTGGCGTGAGCTGTGAGTGCGTAGTGCTGGCAGGATGAATAATCAGAGATTTGGCATCGCCAATATTTGCCAGATGCGAGAAGAGCTCAATATGGCGAATCAACTGCTTACCTGCTTCAAGCCCACCTTTAATGCCAAAGCCAAGAATAGCGCCATAACCATGCGTGAAGTATTTTTTCGCCAACTCGTGCTGCGGATGGCTCTTCAAGCCGGGATAGCTGACCCAGGAGACAGCAGGATGCTCTTCCAGAAACTCTGCAATGCGCTGCGCGTTCTGGCTATGCCGCTCCATGCGCAGCGGAAGGGTTTCCAGACCTTGCAGGAAAAGCCAGGCATTAAACGGGCTGACAGCCGGGCCCATGTCACGTAAAAGCTGGACACGTGCCTTCGTAATGTATGCCTGTGGACCCAGTGCCTCGACATAGCGCAGCCCATGATATGAGGGATCTGGCTCGGTCAGGCCGGGGAAGCGCCCACTCGTGGCCCAATCGAAGGATCCGCCATCGACAATAACCCCACCGATGGAGGTTCCGTGACCACCGATAAACTTGGTGGCCGAGTGAATCACGATATCCGCTCCGTGTTTCAGCGGCTGCACCAGATACGGCGTCGCCATAGTGTTATCAATAATCAGGGGAATCTTGTTGGCATGCGCGATCTCGGCGATCGTGCTGATATCCAACGTGTCCAGCCGTGGATTGCCGACCGTTTCTGCATAGACAGCTTTTGTTTTCTCTGTAATCGCAGCACGAATGTTTTCCGGGTCGCGGCTATCAACAATGCGTGTGGTGATGCCGAACTTGGGAAGGGTGTAGTGCAGCAGATTGTAGGTCCCGCCGTAGAGGCTTGCGGAGGCAACAATTTCGTCGCCCGCCTCGGCGATATTGAGAATCGCCAGCAACTCAGCAGCCTGTCCAGAGGCGGTAGCCAGTGCGCCAACGCCGCCCTCTAATGCCGCAATACGCCGCTCAAATGCATCCTGAGTCGGATTCATAATGCGGGTGTAAATATTGCCACTTTGCTGCAAAGAAAAGAGATTCGCCGCATGTTCCGGGCTATCAAACACATAGGATGATGTCTGATAGATGGGCACCGCACGGGCATTAGTTGCGCTATCGGCTGTCTCCTGTCCTGCATGCAGAGAGAGGGTTTCAAATCCATAGCTGCGATTACTGTTGAGCGCCATAGAAAGTCAACTCCTTTTCAATCGAGTGAGTAGAGAAACCAGCTAAACAAGCTGCGTGATAACTGCGGACATCTGCTGCCATTCTTTTAAGAATGCATCATGACCACAAGGCGAGTCAAGTTCTGTATAGATTGCATTACCGCCCAGCTTGCGTACAGCATCAGCCAGAGCCTGCACACGAGCTGCCGGGAAGAGAAAGTCCGAGGTAATGCCGACAAACAGGATTTTGCTGCTGATTCGGCGCAGCGCCGCTTCCAACGAGGGGAAACCGGCACTGATGTCGAAGAGATCCATTGCCCTGCTGAGATAGAGATAGCAGTTCGCATCAAAGCGACGCACCAGCGCCTCACCCTGATAGTAGAGGTAGTTTTCAACGTCGAAGCGGCCACCCAGATCGGGATGGCTGGTCGGCGAAGAAACGGCCTCGCGTCTCAGCGTATTGCGCCCGAAGCGGTGTTCCATTGACGCCTCGCTTTGATAGGTGATCATTGCCAGCATGCGTGCAATCGAAAGGCCGGTGGTGGGGCCTTTCCCTGGTGCATAGTCGCCACACTGCCAGTCGGGATCGGCCATAATGGCCTGGCGGGCGACTTCATTGAAGGCAATTCCCTGGGCGGTCAGCGCTCCTGTGGCGGCAATGACCGCTGTTTTTGAGATCAGCTCGGGGTAGAGTACTGACCAGCAGAGCGCTTGCTGACCGCCGATAGACCCTCCAATGACCAGTTCGAGCCGTTTCACGCCCAGATGATCGATCAGCTTGCGCTGTGCTCGCACCATGTCATGGATGGTTATAACCGGGAAGCGCATTCCATACGGACGCCCAGTCCGAGGGTCGATGGATGCGGCTCCGGTGCTGCCATAACAGCCGCCAAGCACGTTCGAGCAGATGATGAAATACCGGTCGGTATCCAGTGGGCGGCCCGGCCCTATCAATGGATTCCACCATGCTGCTTTGGGATCATAGGGACGAGCCGGGTCATGGGCGTGGGCATCACCGGTCAGCGCATGGGTAATCAGAATCGCGTTTGTGCCTGTGGCATTGAGTGTTCCCCATGTCTCATATGCCAGCGTAATCGGGCCGAGCACTCCTCCCTGCTGGAGTGATAGCCGATCAAAGGAAAAGGTCTTCTTTTGTGTTTCCGGTGTGATCGAAATGGGCTGCGTGATCTGAACTTTTGCCACCATAGGTTTTCGACTCTCCTTTCACGCTACTGGACTGTAGCGTGCCTCTCAAAAGGGCTCTCCTGTATGTCAACCGAACAGACGGATGTACCGTATTCAGGCTCTAGAACGCTAGTGAACCAATATCGAATATATATTGACACGCCCTGAAATATCTATGGAGGAGGAAAAGGGTGAAAAAAACCCCTCCCCCATCACAGGGGCGAGGGTAACTAGGCTTCGCGGTACCACCCTGATTTGTTGACACCTCACGGTGTGCAACCTCAGTGAGTGCTGTTCTCCTTCCTCTTTTCTCTACCTGCTGGAAGTGACAGCACTGCTGGCCTATAACGTAGCCACACGGCTCAACCTACTCTAGCTATACAGCTTTTTCAGTCTGCAACTCCGAGGTCATCTTCAATGCTGGTATGACGCTGACCTTCTCATCAACCGTCAACTCGCTGTAGTCACCCGTTGCATTTACTCGTCCTCTTCACGGTCATTTCCGTTCTATGCAGTGTTCAGGGCAACAAAAAACCCCTGACTTTTGACAGGGGTGCTGCGACTACGCATACTCCCCTCATCTTGCGGATTATGCATTCCGCCGGAATTGGCACCCTGTGTAATGCGACTTTGCAACACGGGTTGCCGGGCTTCATCGGGCCGTTTCCCTCCACCTCTCTGGATGAGAGCAATTGCTACTGCATATATTTTATTGTCAAAAGGTGCTTGCGTTTCGTATCGTTGTTAAGTATACCTAAGAGTTCTGAAAAATGTCAAGGGGGTGCACTGGAATTTGTTGAGCCGCTCCCCTTCTTTTTTTTATCCGTTCCCGGTGTAAAAAGAGCAAATATTGGAGAATGGTCATGTTTTCCTTTAAAATATGAAAAATAGATGGAAAATATTATATACTAAGACGTTAAATAAGTAAGAGTATACTATCATTTGTCGGCTTCTCCCGTTACTACCTTTATTTACTAAGAGGCCGTACTACACGTACTTAAACCGATATTCGTTTTTCAAGGGGGAAGACATGATACGTCTCAAGGTGAGGGAAATTGCTGAAAGCAAGAGCATCAGTATGACCCGTTTATCGAGAATCGCTGATGTAAACTACAAGACTGTACAGGCGCTGTTTCATGATCCGTATCGTGACGTAGCGTATAGCACTTTGGTCAAGCTCTCACGAGCCTTAGGGGTCAGTGTTGGCGATCTGGTTGAGGAGGAGCCCGACCGCAATTAGAACTATGGACAGGAAAGGAGAGAGAACAATGTATACGTACCCTGAAAACCGCTCAGGGTACGTTTTTTGGCTTAATCCAGCCGTTCAAGAATCAAGGCGTTGGCCATACCTCCGCCCTCACAGATCGTCTGAAGACCGTAGCGGAGCCCCGTTCGCTCCAGTTCGCAAAGCAGCGCAGTGGTCAGACGTGCCCCCGAGGCGCCCAATGGATGCCCAAGCGCAATTGCTCCGCCGTTGACATTGACCTTTGCCTGATCGACCCCAAGTTCATGCTGCCAGGCAAGCACAACACTTGCGAACGCCTCGTTGATCTCGAACAGGTCTATTTGCTCAAGCGTCATACGTGCCTTTGTTAAGACCTTGCGCGTGGCAGGTATGGGCGCAGTCAGCATAAACACGGGATCAGCTCCGGCAAGTGCGAAGGAGACAAAACGCGCTCGTGGCTTGAGGCCGAGGCGCTCAGCAACTCCTCGCTCCATTAGCAGCAGAGCGCAAGCTCCATCGCTAATCTGGGAGGAGTTTCCTGCCGTGATACGTCCTGCTGACCTGAACGCTGGCTGAAGCGCGGCCAGCTTTTCGAGACTGGTATCAGTACGAATCCCTTCATCTCGTTCCATTAGAACGCCAGTCTCCTGAAGCGGAACCGGAATAATCTGTGAGCGGAAACGCCCCTCAGCAGTAGCCTGTGCTGCTCGGCGATGGCTTTCGAGGCTGAAGGCATCCAGTTCGGCCCGACTGAGTTCCCATTTTTCTGCGATCAACTCCGCACTGATGCCCTGGTGGACAAGTCCTTCTGTGTAGCGTGCACTCATTCGCGGCCCGAATGGCTGTCCTGGCCCATGCTCATAGGTTGACCCCATCGGGACACGAGTCATTGATTCGACCCCTGCCGCAATGGCGACGTCATATGCTCCGCTGATGATGCCCTGCGCGGCAAAATGAACCGCCTGCTGTCCTGAGCCGCACTGACGGTCAACGGTGGTTGCAGGCACACTTTCGGGAAAGCCCGCGGCAAGCACTGCATTGCGTCCGATATTCAATGCCTGTTCTCCAACCTGGTCAACACAGCCTACAATGACGTCATCAACGAGGGCTGGGTCAAGGTTGGTGCGTTCGATCAGGGCGGAAAGGACATGAGCAAGGAGATCAACAGGATGCCAGTCTTTCAGGCTTCCATTTCGTTTCCCGATCGGTGTGCGCAGGGCGGCAACAATCACGGCCTCGCGCGTGGAGGGCTGTAACATAGCATGTTCTCCCTGACTGCTGCTAGAAAACAGTCTATAGTCTTTTCTCTTATTATCGCATAAATTGCTCAAGAGAGTTGCTCAACCAGAGCGACCAGCAGGCGGATCAGCAGCAGGCTGACGATGATCGCAAGGCCGATTGCGATAAACCAGGCCAGCAGATTCACCACGAGAAGCAGCAAGAAAGGGAGCATAAGCAACATGTTCAAACTTCCACCAAGTGCCTGCGCAAAAGCAATCCACTGAAGCCCTAAATGGCCCTGGCGCAGGTTACGGGTGATTACGAGTAGCGCTATTCCGCTACAGAAGAGGCTGCCATTGAGCAGTTGGAGTGGAAACGCCTGCGAGATCCATTGCATATAGACAGTTAGCGGATTGTTCAACCAGCCCAGAAAGAAGGGGAAGTATATACTCTGTAGTGGCTGCTTCATCAGTGGGAAAAGCAGCAGAAGGGCCGCACAGATCACAGAGAGTAACATTCCTGCCTGTGCGCCCTGCTTGAGCTTTGTCGTAAAGGGAAGCGGTTGGTGCTCATAAATGACCGTGTGCTCTATGAAGTCCTGTACGCTGATTCCTGAGAAGGGGGAAGGTTCCCTGTCCTGTTGTTGTCTCTGTCGTTGTGTTGGCAGCATAAAAAACTCCTGGATAGTTTGGTCGGTCAGATTGAAGCGCCCGGGAGGCATGCAGGCTGCCGGGAAGCATACCTCCCGCTCAGCCAGCTTTACCAGTACCATTGTGCCAGAACAAACCATGTGGCCAGGCCATGCTGATCGGCATACGCACCAAAGATCAGCGGGTCAAGCAGTGCTGCGGTTGCGATTCCGGCCCCGGTGGTGGCGATGCCCGCACCCTTAATACCGGCAGTAAAGGCCTTTTTCAGCTTGCCCAGAACGATTGTAGTAGCGATATGTGCGATGTTGCCTAGCTGTTCGGCGGTGGCGGCTGCTTCCTTTGGCACAGGCGGCGCGATGACTTCCAGTGGAATTGGTCCATGCTCGCTGACGCTGTTGCGTGGCACCTCGTGGGCAATGTAGGTCCGCATCTGGTCGAGTGGTACCCCGGCTTCTCTGATGAGTTGAAGGCGTCGAGCGGCATGAAGCGGCACAGGGAACTTTCCTGATGCCAGGAGCGGATCTTCTTCTGCTGGAAGAATCACTACATCTGTTTGCGCACCTCGAATCAGCTTTGAGCCAGTAAACAACGGATACTCGCCGAGGCACTGGATCGCAATGCCATGCTCCTGGCAGGGCTTCTCGATCAGCTCGGTGGCTCGCTGGCGTAAGGTGAATGCGGCCTGTGTCCAGATACAAAGCGTGCTGGCGAGGACATTTGGTGAGATACCCTGTATAACACCTTGCCTGGCGAGCGCGCTCTGTATTGTGCTGGTGACACGCCTTGCTTGAACATCATCCCGGTACAATGTATGATGCATTGTGTTCTCCTTTGTTCCAATGGCGAAACATGCTGTACGTGAATACCCTCTCTACCTTTATGACGCAGTTATTGTGGAATGTATTAAATCTCACGGTTACGATAAAAGAAATGCTATCTGCACACGCACGAAAAAGTACAACTGTTGGTTGTACGATTAGTCGATGCTCTGACGCAGACTATGTTAAACTGTTTCTTTGTTGTTTATGACGTTGCAAAACGGCAAAGATAAATTTGCTGCCAGGAGGGATGTACTATGAATGCAATTGAACAAAGAGTGAAAAAACTGTACTCAGATAGAGAACATGGGTCACGCTGGTTAGTGCGTGAGGCAATTTGTATTATGCACGATGCAGCGAAGGAGAAGGTTACCGAACAGCAAGAGCATATTTACATGCTGCGAGAAGTTGCGCGCGAAATCGCACAGGCGCGTCCGGCAATGGCGGCTCTTTCGGGGGCGATGGGCCTGTTAATGGTCGGACGCAAAACGCCCGCGGAGATCGCAGCGGCCGCTGCAAGGATGCTCTCTGACTATGACCGCATGACCACCCGTATCGCGCAGCACGCGGCTCCCTTATTGCACGGGAGCCTGCTGACATGCAGCATCTCCAATACCGTACTTGATGTGTTGCGGGCCTGCCGGCAGCAGATCAGCGAGGTGGTGGTGATGGAAGGGCGCCCGAACTTTGAGGGGCGTGAGACGGCACTAATCTTACAGTGTGCCGGGCTGAAGATCACGCTGATTACCGATGCTCAGGCCGCTCTTTTTCTGCCACGCTGTCAGGCGGTGGTGGTCGGTGCTGATAGCGTGCTGGAAGATGGCACGGTGCTGAATAAGGCCGGGACGGCTCTGGTAGGCTGGGCGGCTCACGGTCTCCAGATCCCCTTCTATGTGCTCTGTGAGACATTGAAGATCACGCCGCGCCACTGGAACCCCGACGAGGAACACTGGCTTGAAGAAAAAGAGCCAGAGGAGGTCTGGCCGGACGCGCCTGAAGGGATTGCAGTGCGCAATTTTTACTTTGATGCGACACCTTCCCACCTGGTGCGCCACTGGATTACGGAGCAAGGAACGCTGAAACGGGACGAGATTGGCACCTATGCCCGGAAGATCGGGGAGGCGATGCTCGCGTTGCAACTGGCTCCGTAGAGCACGGTAGGGGTGGGGAAAGAGAGTGACGCGGGAGACAACACTACTTTTGGCCTATTGATTTGGTGAAAATGGGAGTTGTTTGTATCCTGATACTACAGAAAGCAATAGTCTGACACTTCTTGAAATAAGGTGGTGCATGTGGAAGAAGGTGAAAGCAGTGGAGAGTCAGAGCAACGAGCACAAGCGAGTAGAGGATGCTTCCGACGACATCATGACCGTGGCTGAAGGAGAGCAAGAGGACGAAGAGGTTGCGCCCGGCGTCTCTGTCATCAGAAGCAACACTCCCAGACCGTTAACCCTGCATTCTGAGCTTGCTCTTCACGATCTATCGCAGCTCGAAGAGCCGGAGGCAAGCGAGGAAGAGATACAGCCCTCCTTTCCGGCAAAGGCCCCGTCTGCCCCCCCTTTGCCCGAAGAAATCGACGAGGAAGAAGAGTCGGTTGAGGAGGGATCAACCGTTACAACCGCTCCCGTTGAGACAGTACCGCAATTCACCTGGCTTTTTGAATATGGCCTTGAGATGGACCCTACCGTGCTGAATAGCGTCGAACGGATGGATGGACAGGCTCTGCTCTATGGTCCCGCAGTACTGAAAGGCTATAGCATTTTATTGGGAACCCTGCCGAACGAACAAAAGACCCTGGCAACCATTGAACCAGGACCTGAAGCAAAGGCGGAGGTCTGGGGGGTGCTCTATCGTGTGCCACAACGCCTGACAAAGCCCGTAGATGATGAAGCATCGCTGCTGGATAGGGTGCATGCGGCTGCGCCTCCACGGCCCCTGTTTCGCCCCGTACAGGCCGTTGTGCGCGAGGCCTATCGGTCCCGCGATATCTCCTGTATCACCTATATTGCAACCGAGGCCGTGCGTCAGCAATTGCAGCCCCTTTCTCTGCTATCGGAGTCGGGGGGAACGGCTTTTGTTCAGCAACTGGCGGCAGCGGCTCGTAAACAAAAACTACCGATGAAGTACCTGGGGAGGTATATGATGCAAGAAGAGGATGCAGCAACCACCGAGGAGAAAAGCAGGCTGGATACGGCACTGATCGAGTATGCCCCGCAGGATACAGAGCCGCTTCCAGCCTTTCAGGAGCTTCAGGAAAAGGAGGCCAGCAAGGAACCATTGTTGCCGCGTGCGACGACGCGTCGGCGTTCCTCTCTGTTAACTTTATTTGCGACCTATCTGGTATTTACGCTCCTGCTAACACTCACCTTTGCAGTGTTGCATGGCATTGGTTTTGCGCGGGCTATCTTGAATGAAGAGTTTACGCTGTTGGGAGTCCCCTGGCTGGTCTTGATGTATGGTTTGTTGGGTGGCTGTATCAGTTGTCTGTTAACCCTGAGCCAGTATCGAAGTGCTCCCCCACCATTATTTATCGTCATCACGTGGTTCACACGACCATTTGTCGGCGCGGTTCTGGCTCTCTTCACCTATCTTCTGCTTTCCAGTGGGTTGTTTGTGTTTCAGGGTGGCATTATGACGCATCGCGGTATCTTCTTGCTGGCGGGAGCGCTGGCCGGAATCTGTGAAGGCTGGCTCTTTGTCCAGAAGAGGTAAAATGAGAAAAGGACCATTACGATATTAAAAATCTGAGATGAGAGAAAAGAATTAGAAAGAAAAGGTACTTGTGTTGTCGGCATGCCAGCGTATACAATGGAGTATATGGCCGTTGTTCTGCGAGACGGTGCATGTCTTTTTTCTCAATGTGGAGGAAAACGTCTATGCCAACATACGTGACTCTGGTCAATTTGACGGAGCAGAGCGTGAAGGATGTCAGGGACGCGCCAGAGCGTCTCAGGGCCTTTGAAGAGGCCGCAAAAGAGGTTGGTGGCAGGTTAGTAGGCTTCTATTTAGTGATGGGCCAGTTTGATTATGTGGTAATCATCGAGGCTCCCGACGATCAGACGGCAGCTCGCCTTCTTCTCGAAACGATGACTCAGGGTTCCATGAGAACGCAAACTCTGAGAGCCTTTCCACGTGAGGAATTTGAACAGATCGCTCACGGATTGCGATGAGCATGACAAGCCCTTCTACGCCAAAGGTAGAAGGGCTTCTTCAGGCCGCGTGAGGGTCCAACAAATACTGGCGTGGCCAGATGCTGTGTTAAAAATAGTCTTTCAGGATGGCCTGCACCAGTCTATCGGCATCGTGACGGGCCAGCGTGTCATCTTCCAGCGTGAGGTGCTCGATGACAACGTTGGGCACCAGACGACTGAGCTGGGCGCGATCGACAAGGACGGGCTCACTGCGCTCTTCAGAATACATCTTGAGGAGATCGGGTGAGAAGGGACCGTCATTAACGATGACGCGGTCGACGCGGGCTCCAAGATAACGATGGATTACATTGACAAAGTCAGATGCTTTGTAGCCATCTGTTTCACCATGCTTGGTCATCAGATTGCAGACATATACCTTTTCGGCCTCTGACTCACGAATAGCGCGTGCGACATCGCGCACCAGCAGATTGGGGAGCAAGCTTGTGTACAGGTCGCCAGGGCCAATAATGATGATATCTGCCCGGCGTAGCGCACGAATCGCCTGAGGACAGGCTGCGGCATCCTCCGGGAGAAGATGGAGACGTTGAATAGGGGAAAGGTCGCCGCGGTCTTTTTTGCCACGTGTATCGATCTCGGTTTCGCTACAGATCGTCGTGCCGTCTTCAAGGTCTGCACAGAGCGTTGTGGGAGTTAAGGTTACCGGCAGAACATTGCCTGCGGTATTGAGGAGTTCTTGCGCGTCTTCAATGGCAAGAAGCAGGTCGCCGTTATTGATGTCCTGTAGCCCTTTAATGATCAGGTTACCCAGACTATGCCCGGTGACACCCTGCCGAATGGTTGCCTCTGTTTCATCCTCATCGTCACGTTCAAAGCGATGCATAAAGACCTCGCGCCAGAGAGCTCCATTGCGGGCAAGCGCTACAAGGGATTGGCGAAGGTCTCCGAGTGGTAACTGGCGACGGAACTCGTCCATGAGCATGCGTGAACTGCCGCCACTATCTGACATAGTCACGATGGCAGTAATGTTCAGGGGATATTTTTTGAGATGCGAAAGCACCGAAAACGTTCCCGAACCTCCACCGATGGTGACAACCCGCAGATTAGTGAGGCGATCATGTAAGCGATGGTTTCCTTGCACTGTCAATCTCCTGCTACTGGATCCACTCTCGTTCTCGATGGTACTATCTTCTTCTAGATGCATCAATTTCGTTTCTCCATCTTCCACATCTAGCCACTTTGCTTGTTTTTGGGCAAAGGGGTAAACGTTTTTTCTTCCTGCTTTTATAATACAGTATCGAGAGGGTGGGCGCTCTGGCCCCTTGCACAGTCTATCACGAAGCTACTTGTCTCGCAAGGAAAAGCGCATATCCTGTAAGTACTGGGTTCTTGTGTAAAAGAAAAGATTACGTTATACTGTGAATAACGGGAAATCTCCTTGCCACTTTGTGGGCGCGGTGGTAAGGGTTCAAGATTTTCCGTTGTACTTTCTTTACCCTCCTTCTATTGGTATATAAGACTTCTTCTCTTCTTTCCTATTTATCCTTCCAAAACTACTCATTTTCCTATGGATGTGTTATAATTGCATATGTTTACATATGATGTAAGGAGGAGATGCGGTTCGTGGTATCAAATGCAAAATTGCAGATGCAGTTGTATCGTGCTCGTCTGCAAATAGAAGAAGGGCAGTCCGACGTTGTCTTGCATGAGTTGCAACAGCTACAGCAGGAGATTCAAGCTGCCAGCGAGAAGCAGCAGCAAGAATTTGCCTATCTGCTTGGCTGGTGTTACGTGGAACGACGCCAGTGGGATGAAGCCATGCGTGTGCTCTCTCCTTTACTGGAACAGGCAACAAGGGCCGAAGGCAGTGAGATTGTGCTAGAGCGCGAGCGCATCGCGTTTTTTTTGCTCTGCCTGGGGAAAGCCGCTTCCAATCTGTTTCTGTTTGTTGATGCATCCCTCCATTTTCAAGCCTGCCTCAAACTGTTGCACGATCGGCGTATTCACCTACCGCGAGTCCGTATTCAAGGGCGCTACTCTCTGGCTACCGCTTTCTATATGCGGGGGCTCTATCAGGCCGCGATACGGGAATACATGGAGGCACTACGCCTGTGTCAGCACTATCAAAACAGGGATGAAGTCCCCAATATTCATTATGGTCTCACCGAGACCTATCGAGCAATGGGCGACTATGAGCGGGCTGGTGAGCATGGAGAGATTGCGCTGAAGTTGTATCGTGAGCAAGCGAATCGTACGTTGGAAGCTCGAATGCTGAACGGCCTCGGATATATTCGTTTTTTGCAAAAGGATTATAGTACAGCGGCTGATTTATATACTGAAGCTCTTTCAATCTGTACCGGCTTGAGCGGTCAGCAGGCGCTTTCTATGATGATCTGTGCCAATCTGGCTACATTGCGTCTGGCTGAAGGGCGACCGGATGCGGCCTGGCGGTATTGTGAACGTGCTCTGGGAATCATCGAGCAGATCAAGGGAGCCTCTCCCTATATGGAAGGTGTAACATATCGGATCATCGGTGAGGTAGTCCATGCCGAAGCCATGCAACAGAGTGGAGAGCGGCGGAAGCAGCTCCTTGCCAGAGCGGTCGGCTATTTTGAACGAGCCATTGAGTGCCTGAAAGGAACGCAGACTGATTTCGCTCTGGCGGAGGTCTATCGGCATCTGGCGCAAACGCTAGAGGCGCAGGGGCAGCAAGAGCGGGCCCTTGAATACTGGCGTTCGGGATATGAACTGTTGCATGCCTCTGAGGCTGGTGGACAGGGCGATACTGCATTCCGCGAATAAAGGCTATAGCCCATCTTCTTTGTAGGTGGCCTCGTATATCAACATCTTGTTTGAGGCGGGCTGTCTCGATCGGGCAGCCCGCTTGCTCATTCCTCTGCTCGCAGCCGAACCAGCATGATGCTAAACCAGAGAATCCACGCGGCAAAGAACAGAATGGCATAGGTGGTTAAGGGCGACTGCCCCGTTGCCGGGCTGCAAGCAACTCCGACCGCGCTGCCACTCAAGGGTGCGGAAACGGCCAGCCCACAGTAGCCAAAAAGGAGCCAGGAAGTCGGCCAGAGCGTGCGCCCGCTTCGAGCAATCATCGCACCAAAGAACAGGCTGGAAAGCGCCAGAATCCCGATCGCGACCGCATTAGTCGTAATGGTAAAGATGTTGGTAAACTGGATAGTTCCCCCTGCAATGGTGCTGCCATGAAAGTTCTGCGCGGTTAGTGTGACATAGATCGTGCCGATGAGCGTTCCCAGAAGGAAAATCAGAATACCAATTGTGCCAAGCCAGGCGGCAAGGACCGCGAACCCCTTTCCTCTCCAGGCAAAAGATGGCATCCCCTCCGCCTGGTGTTCATCTTCTTCCTGCGGTTTCTCGCTCTCCTGCTCTTCACCCTCTTCAAGCTGACGCATCAGTTCTTGCGCGACAATAATGCGGTAGAGTGAATAGGGAAAGGTGAAGAGCAGCGCGAAGGCCAGAAAGAGCAGGCCGCGATAGATCAGGAAGTGGAGCGTGTGCTGCTGAATCCAGAGAAAATAGGCATCCATCCTGCCAACCAGCCGCGTATCATCGAAGCCAGCCGGATTGAGGACCAGCAATTGATAGAGCGGCGTGAGAAGAAGCAAAATAAGTGCGCTGACCAGATACAGCCAGCCGTTTGTGCGTAAACGTGAAAGTAAATTCCGTTTTTTCATGAAAAGCGAACCTACATCTTTGAACTTTCTTCATACAGTAGCAAAAAAGCCTTCATGTCACAAGATCGAAAGGGAAAAGACAGCTCTCTTATCGTTTAACCAGTAGAGACCCTTTGCTCGCCTGTTTTGTTTTGCTGTTGGGTTCAGTTGGAAAGTGGAGGATTGTTGTTATGCCTCGTGATATTCCGGTGGGAAATGGACGATTACTGGTGAATTTCGATCGGGCCTACAATGTGCGTGATATCTACTGGCCACATATTGGACAGGAGTTGCATACTGGTGGCGATATCTCCTATACAGGCATCTGGGTCGACGGCGCGTTTGCCTGGCTCAACGATCCCGAGTGGCGGCGGCAGATTCAGTATAGAGAGGAGACATTGGTCACCCATGTACTGCTTGAGCATCCTCGTTTACAGCTCCGCTTGCTCTGTGAAGATTTGGTCGACTTTCACCACCCTGTGTTTCTCCGCCACATGATTATCACCAATCTAGCGACACGGGAGCGAGAGGTGCGGCTGTTCTTCCATTATGACTGGTATCTCTGGAATGACCGGAACGCAAACACGGTATTTTACGCTCCCGAGCAGCAGGCGCTGATCGCCTATAAGTTGCGTGCATACTTCCTGATGAACGGGTTGGTGCGCCTGGACGGAACAACCACCGTTGGGGTCAGTAGCTGGGCTACCGGGATCAAGCAGTTTCAGGGCGCAGAGGGAACATGGCGTGACGCGGAAGATGGCGTCCTGGGCCGTAATCCGATTGCGCAAGGCTCGGTTGATAGCACACTGGCGCTGCATGTTCCGAATGTTGCTGGCGGCGCTGCTGTTGAGTGCTATCACTGGCTTGTGGCCGGTCAGGACTGGTCTGCCGTTGTGGAACTGGATCGGCTGGTGCGTGAGCGCGGTCCCGAAGTGTTGCTACAGCGTACCGCGAATTACTGGAAGCGTTGGGTGAACAGGGAAGTGGAGCCAGATTTCGCCGACCTGTCGCCTGAACTGGTCGCTCTGTATAAGCGCAGCTTGCTGATTGTGCAGAGCCAGATCGATCACGGGGGCGCTATTCTGGCCGCAAACGATGGCGATGTACAGGAGTTCTCCAATGATAGCTACTCCTACATGTGGCCACGTGATGGGGCGCTGGTTGCAAACGCGCTGAGCCATGCGGGCTATGGCGAGCCGACCCGCTCGTTCTTTCACTTCTGCAACGATGTCCTGACCGAAGGCGGTTATTTGCTTCAGAAGTATAACCCCGACCATTCCTGGGGGAGTAGTTGGGAAGCGTGGATTGATGGGGAAGGGCAGCCTCAGTTGCCGATTCAGGAAGATGAAACGGCTCTGGTGATCTATAGTCTCTGGCAACATTATCAGCGGTTTCATGATATCGAGTTCGTGGCTGCGCTGTTTCGCTCGCTGATCGTGCGAGCGGCTGACTTTATGGTCTCCTATCGAGATCCGAGAACGGGACTGCCCCAGGCCTCCTATGATCTCTGGGAAGAGCGCCGGGGCATCTTTACCTTTACGACCGCCACCGTCTATGCGGGATTGAACGCGGCGGCTCAGTTCGCGCATCTGTTTGGTGAAACTGTGCTGGCGGAGCGCTATGGTAGGGAAGCCGAAGTGATGAGAAGCGCGGCGCTTCAGTACCTCTGGGATGAGGAACGGGGCCACTTCTTGCGTCGAATCCAGGTGAAAGCGGATGGCTTACTTGAGAAAGATACGGCGCTGGATAGCAGCCTGTGCGGTCTGTTCCTCTTCGGGTTGCTGCCCGCCGATGATCCTCGTGTTGAGCGTACCATTCAGGCTGTTGAGCGCGCCCTCTGGGTGAAAACAGAGATCGGGGGGATGGCCCGCTATGAGAATGATCGCTATCATCAGGTGACAGAAGATCTCTCCATTGCGCCGGGGAATCCCTGGTGTATCTGCACTCTATGGCTGGCGCGATATCGCATCGCTCGGGCCCGCTCCCTGGATGAGCTACATCAGGCCTTGCCGCTGCTGGAATGGGTGAAAAAGCGGACCCTGTCGAGTGGCGTGCTGGCAGAACAGATGCATCCCTTTACCGGCGAGCCGCTGAGTGTTTCCCCATTAACCTGGAGCCATGCGGAATATATTATGACCGTGCGCAGTTATTGTGAGGCATATCGCAAGCTGGCATAACCAAATGACGAACAGCGATAAGACAGCGTTTGCTCCTTTATCGCTGTTCTTTTTTGTGTTAGTGTATACATGTGAGAAATAACCCGGAAACAGCCCGTTAAGCGCCTTAACCTCTACATTTTTGCAGAACAGCATAACCCGCCTGCAAAAGAAGAAAATCAATTGAAGGGGAGGACTCTTTTCATGCCGCGCTGGTTGTATTTCCTGCTGATCTTTGCAGTTGCAGCCGTTGTTCTTGATTTCGCACATGTGCCTTTGCCACCCGCCATCATTTTTGGGCTTGCAGCACTTGGCATTGTGCCGCTGGCTGCATTGATTGGCTCATCCGTTGAAGGGGTCGCTGAATATACCGGTGAACGCATCGGGGGCTTGCTCTTTGCGACATTTGGCAATGCCACCGAACTGATTATCAGCATTTTTGCGCTGAGTGAAGGATTAGTCGATGTGGTTCGTGCCTCGATTATTGGCGCGATCCTGGGCAATGCGCTCCTGGCCCTGGGAATCTCTGTCTGTGTCGGTGGTTTCAGGCACGGACGCCTGAAGTTCGAGGCTCGCCCGGCCAGTCAGTATGCATCGCTCTTTTTGCTCTGTTCAGCGGGCTTGATGTTGCCAACCATTGCGAATCTACATGTGGTATCGACGCAACAGAAGGTAGTCGAACATAATCTCTCGGACTTTATTGCGGTCATCCTGTTACTTGGATATATCGCTTCGATTATCTTTAGCGTGTTTCGGTTTCGTGATCATGGTGGCGAGGATGAGGATCTAGAGCCGACTCTGGGCGCACGCTCAATGGACGCGATCTCGCGCTTGCTCTCATACCGCTATCGTCTGGCACAGAGCGATATTGCGGGTAAGACCGAAGCATTGAAGCATATAGATGTCGCTGTGGATACGATGCTCAAACAAGAGCAGAAGCCGGCTGCAACCCGGGAGATCAACCCGGTTCAGGCGGCAGCATCCGCGACAAAACAGCCTGTCCACCTGCACCGTCCGCCGCTCTGGCGTTCTCTGTTGCTGTTGTGTCTCGCCACAGTAGGGGTCGCGCTGGTCTCCGAGGTGTTGGTTGGCTCGATTGAACCGATGGCGAAGGGTTTGGGTTGGAATGAGGCGTTTATAGGTCTGGTGTTTGTGCCATTTATTGGCGCGTTGCCCGAATACTTTAACTGCATCTCGATGGCCTGGAATAAGAAGATTGGTATGGTGTTGGCGGCGTCCGCTGGCTCCTCTATTCAGATCGCGCTGCTGGTTGCACCGCTGTTGGTGCTGCTCAGCCTGTTTATGCCACAACGCCTGGATCTGGTATTCAGTATCGTTGAGCTTGCGGTGCTTGGCATTACGACCTTCCTTTTCAGCGAGATTACAAAAGATGGCGAACTGGTCTGGCTGGAAGGGCTTTTGCTGATACTGCTCTTTGGCATGATGGCAGGAACAGTCTTTGCCTTTGGTGCCTGAACAAGCGAAGGGCGAGCGGAGGATCTCCTGCTCGCCTCTTTTGTGTGCGCACGTTACCGTCTTTGAACCGAGCGGGTAAAGTGCAGGTAGCCCAGAATGACGCTCGCAAGGAGCAAGACAAGCGTAACAACGATACCCCCTTCGGGCCCAAAGTTTCCCCCATTCAGCCACTCCGGGCCGACACTATGCATTTGAATGGGATAGAAGCCCCGATAGACAACCCCGCTGACTGGCAAACCGAAGACATTTCCTTGCATCCAGTTCCAGGCGGCATGGAGGCCGCTAACGCCCCAGATGTTCCCCGTATAGGCTGCATAGAGCGCGGTCAGGATCGCGAAGAGGAAGAGGTTCAGGAAGGAAATCACGTTGAAATTGGCGTTCAGGCCGTGCGCGAGCGAGAAGAGAAGCGAGGAAACAAACAGCGCAGCGGCCGGCGAGAGCTTCACGCCCAGGAGCGGGAAGAGCCAGCCCCGATAGATCAGCTCTTCTTTACCCCCTTGTAGCATCCAGGCCAGAAAAACGACCGCCACGCTTTGCCAATCGCGCATGTGCCCCTCCAGGGGCTTGAGTGAG
>Ga0164243_10001360_pt1 | contig 41506 bp, 39 predicted proteins | sample OricompcompostOP_FD_108781 | JGI IMG/M metagenome (GOLD analysis project Ga0164243, IMG submission 108781) | Organic Plus compost microbial communities from Emeryville, California, USA - Original compost - Organic plus compost (OP) | ecosystem: Engineered > Solid waste > Mixed feedstock >... | reverse complement strand
TCGTGTCGGTGTTGGCGGTGCCGAGGAGTGCCTTGCCCGACTCGATGGCGGCGTCGGGGGTGACGTTGGGGCCGCCGGCCAGGAGGTCGACCGACGAGAAGCCCTGGTCGGCGAAGTAGCCCCTCGAGTCGGCGAGGTAGATCCCGGCGAAGGAGTTGTTCTTCACCCAGGAGAGCTGGACGCTCAGCCGGCCGAGGTCGCCGCCGCCTGCCGCGGCGGAGGTGGTGTCCGACGAGCTCTCGGAGGAGCCGCAGGCGGCGAGGAGGGCCGGAGCGGCGAGCAGGCCGGCCGCGCCGAGCGTGCCGCGGGCGAGGAACTGCCGACGGGACCACGAGGAAGGGGGCATGGAGGGCGGCCTTTCGGTGGAGGGACGCTCGTGACCGTACCGGCGGTATGTCTCACAGAAATATGCGTGATGTGAATACCGGCTGACGGCCGTCTGTCGGCGGTGCAGCCGGCTCCTCGGTCGGCGGGGGTCGGGCCGCGAAGGCTCCCACCGTCGCACCGGCGTCGATGGAGGGGGAGCCGTGCACGACCTGGTGATCCGTGGGGGGACCGTGGTGGACGGCACCGGGGCACCGCCCCGCCGGGCCGACGTGGCCGTCACCGACGGGCGGATCGTCGCCGTCGGTGAGGTGGACGAGGGCGGGCGGGAGGAGCTCGACGCCACCGGGCTGGTCGTGACCCCGGGCTACGTCGACACCCACACCCACTACGACGGTCAGGCCACGTGGGACGACGTGCTGGCCCCGTCGTCGTGGCACGGGGTCACCACGGCGGTGCTGGGCAACTGCGGCGTGGGGTTCGCACCGGTGCGACCGGAGCGGCGGGAGTGGCTCATCCAGCTGATGGAGGGCGTGGAGGACATCCCCGGCACCGCCTTGCACGAGGGCATCCGCTGGTCGTGGGAGTCGTTCCCCGAGTACCTCGACGCCCTGGAGGCGACGCCGAGGGCCCTCGACGTGGCCGCCCACCTGCCCCACGGGGCGCTGCGGACCTACGTCATGGACGAGCGCGGCGCCGACGACGAGCCGGCCACCGAGGAGGACCTGGTCCGCATGGCCGAGCTCGCCGAGGAGGCCGCCCGGGCCGGCGCGGTGGGCTTCTCCACCAACCGGCTCCCGTCGCACCGGGCCAAGGACGGACGCTCGCTGCCCGGCACCGCCTCGTCCGTGGAGGAGCTGCTGGCCATCGCTCGCGGCCTCGCCGCCGGCGGCGGCGGCGTCGTGCAGTCCACCTCGTCGGAGGGCATCGGCGAGGTCGAGGGCGGCTACCGCGACGAGGTCGAGCGCCTCACGGCGGTCGCCCACGCCACCGGTCTGCGCACCACGCTCTCGCTCACCCAGAACGAGGTGCGCCCCGAGCTGTGGCGCGAGGTGCTCTCGTGGGTCCACGAGGCCAACGCCGGCGGAGCGGTGCTCGTCCCCCAGATCGCCGGGCGGCCGCTGTCGCTCCTGCTCGGCCTCGCCACGCGGAACCAGTTCGAGGGCCGACCCTCCTACGACGAGATCGCCCACCTGCCGCTGGCCGAGCGGGCCGCCGCCATGCGCGATCCGGAGCGCCGGGCCCGCATCCTGTCCGAGGACCCCGGCACCGGGCTCGGCGCCTTCATCAGCCACCTGGGCGACAAGCTCTTCCCCCTGGCCGACCCGCCGAACTACGAGCCGCCCCGCTCGGAGAGCCTGGGCCTCGCCGCCCGGGAGGCCGGTGTCCCCCTCGACGACCTCTGCTACGACGTCTACCTGCGCGACGACGGCCGCCAGCTCGTGCTGTTCACCCTCAACGGCTACGCCCACAACGACACCGAGCACATCCGCTCGATGCTCGAGGACCCGACCACCATGCTCGGCCTGGCCGACGGCGGCGCCCACTGCTCGCTGATCTGCGACGCCTCCGTGTACACCTCCATGCTGTCGTACTGGGTGCGCGACCGCGCCGCCGGCACCCTGCCCATCGAGCTGGTCGTGTCGAAGATGACGTCGATCCCGGCCGACCTGTACGGCTTCCACGACCGGGGCCGCATCGAGGTCGGACGTCGGGCCGACCTCAACGTGATCGACCTCGACCGCCTCCAGCTGCACCCGCCGGAGGTCGCCCACGACCTGCCCACCGGCGCCGGACGGGTGGTGCAGCGGGCCACCGGCTACGTGCGCACATACGTGGCCGGGGTTGCGGTCACCGCCGACGACGCCGACACGGGGGCCCGTCCCGGGCAGCTGGTGCGCCGCACCTGACGGCCAGGGCCGCGTCGTTGGCGATTGCCGTACGGTAGGCGCTCTGGTAGACGTGGGCGGGTGAGCCGCCCCGCCAGCACCACCGCCGAGCAGGCCCGCCCACGGACGCGCGTCGCTCGGGGCAGCCTCTCGCGGGAGCACATCGTCGACGCCACGCTGCGCCTGGTGCGCGAGGAGCCAGAGGGCCCCATCACCATGGAGCGGGTGGCTGCGGTGCTGGGCACCCGGCCCATGTCGCTGTACACCCACGTGCGCAACCGCGACGAGCTGGTGGCCCTCGCCGCCGCCCAGGCCCTGAGGGAGTGGGACGTCACCGTCCCCCGGGGTGCCCGGTGGGACAACCAGCTGCGGGCGTGGTGCCGGTCGCTGCGCGACCACGTGCGCACGTACCCGCCGCTCCTGCTCACGATGACGGGCCAGGGCACCTTCCCGCCGGCGCTGCTCGAAGCGGTGGCCGTGCTCGCCCGCATCCTGCGCCGGGCCGGGCTGTCGGGCGAGCCCCTCGCCGCCGCCCTGCGATGGGTGCCCCAGACGGTGCTCGGCGCCATCGTGCTGGAGATGCGCCGCCCCGAAGGGCTGGAGACGCCGGGGCACGAGGCGGCCGCCATCTACGGCTCGCTGGCCGCCCTCTCGCCGGACGACCGGGCCCAGTACGACGACGTGCTGCCGCACTTCGTCAGCCCCGAGCTGTCCGATCTGTTCGAGTACTCGATCGACCGCCTGGTCGACGGGGTCCGGGCCGTGGCGGCGCCGGAGGGCTGAGCCAGGGCTGCACACCGCGCACCCGCACCGCGGGCGCCGAACCGAGGGGGGACACATGGGGGACGAGACGATGCGGGCGTGGCGGGTGCACACCTACGGCGAACCGCTCGAGGTGCTGCAGCTCGACGAGGTCGAGGTGCCCACCCCGGAGGCGGGCGAGCTGCTGGTGAAGGTCGAGGGGATCCCCCTCAACCTCAACGACCTGGAGCGCATCAACGGCGAGAACATGATGGTCCGCCCCGAGCTGCCGTACAGCCCGGGGATGGAGGCCATGGGCCGGGTGGTGGCGGCGGGCGAGGGCGCCGAGGACTTCGTCGGGCGGCGGGTGTCCGCTACCACCAAGATGGCCTACGGCGGCTACGCCGAGTACGTGATCTGCCCGGTGGTGTCGGCCTTCGACCTGCCCGACGACATCCCGATGCCCGATGCCGCCGCGCTCTTCTTCCCCTTCCACCTGGCCTGGCTCGGCCTCGTCGACCGGGCCGACCTCCAAGCGGGCGAGACCGTGCTCATCCACGCCGCCGCGGGCGGGGCGGGCTCGGCGGCCGTCCAGATCGCCAAGGACCGTGGCGCGGCCGTGTTCGCCACGGCCAGCAGCGAGGAGAAGCTGGCGTTGTGCCGTGAGCTCGGCGCCGACGTCACCATCGACTACACCACCAGCGACTTCGCCGAGGTGGTGCTGGCCGAGACGGGCGGCAAGGGCGTCGACGTGGTCTTCGACAACGTCGGCGAGTCGGTGTGGGAGGACTCGCTCAAGAGCCTCGCCTACAACGGCCGCTACGCCATGATGGGCTTCGCGTCCAACAAGGCCGTCGTCGACGAGCCCTGGATCGTGCCCCGCCGGTGGGCGCTCACCAACGCCCGCCTCTGCGGGGTGATGCTCAACTACCAGAGCCCCGAGGCGGTCGGCTTCCTCAAGACGGCGATGGGCTGGAACGTCGCCCCCAACGAGCTCGGGGCCCGGATCCAGACCGAGATCCTCGACCGCTACCGGGCCGGCCGGGTGCGGGCCGTGATCGGCGAGGTCGTGCCGTTCGAGGAGCTGCCCCGGGCCATCGCCGCCATGGCCGACCGGGCCACCGTCGGCCGGATCATCATCACCGTCTGACCCACGTCCGCGGGAACCCGTCCCGTCCTGGCCGACGCCCGACACCTCGTGCGGTGCCACCGTCGGCCAGGACGCGAGACGTCCCGGCCGGGCCGATCAGCCGGGCATGGTGTCGACGTGCGCCTTCTCCTCCGGCGGCAGGCCGAAGTGCTCGATGTACTCGGCGAAGTCGGTCCGGGTGCGCTCCCGGTCGATGCCGTAGTCCTCGGGCCGGTAGGCGTGCACGCCGTGCTTCCCTGGCGGGTTGTCGTCGATGAACGCCTTCATTGCCGCAGCGCCCTCGTCGCTCATGGGCAGGCCGAAGGCGTCGTAGATGCTCTGCACCACCGAGAACTGGTCGCGGACGAAGTCGGTGAAGAGCACGTCGTAGAAGATGGCGTCCGGGTACTCCTTCGCCTCGCGTACGCGGATGCCGTTCATCAGCACCCGACGGAGGCGGGGCGTCCAGTCGGCCGCGATCTCGTGGGGATCGACCGAGTCGCTGGTGACGCCGCGGACCATGGTGGTGAGGCTGGCGTAGGAGGTCATCGACTTCACCGGGTCGCGGTGGGTGAAGACGATGCGGGCGTCGGGATAGGTCTCGAGCAGCTGGTCGAGGCCCCACAGGTGGGCGCCGGTCTTCAGCACCCAGCGGTCGCGGGCGTGGTGGGCCTGCAGGTGTTGGAGCTGGCGCTTGTGGAAGTCGTACACGGTGCGGAACGGCGCCTCGGTGTCGACCCAGTCCTCGTAGGAGGGCACCCGGAACTGGTTGTGGAAGAGCGGCGTGATCATCGACTCGCCCATCATCACCACGCACTCCTGGGAGAGCTCGGCGCCCATCGGGTGGACCGCCTTGAACTCCGGCAGCTCCTTCTCGCGGTCCGGGAAGGTGGCCGCGGCCACGGCGATGCGGGGATCGGTGGTGAAGGTCTCGGCCCGCGGCGGGGGAGACGGGAACATCACCTCCCACGTCAGCGGTGCCCGGTTGGCCGGGTCCTGGGCGAGGATGTCGTGCAGGATCGTTGTGCCGGTGCGGGGCATGCCGATGATGAACACCGGCTTCTCGATCTCCTGGGCGGCCACCGCCGGATCGGTCTTGCGGTCGTCCACGTAGCCGAGCCGGTTGACGGTGTGCCCGAGCATCCGTTCCCGGGCGATGAGGTGGCCCAGCTCGTTGAGGGAGGACTCGGTGCGGAGCGAGCCCAGCACCCGGCCCAGCCCCTCCAGGTAGACGTCGGCGTCGTCACCCAGATCGGTGAGCCCCCCGGTGCGGCGGCTCGCCTCCTCGAGCATCCAGTCGACCTGCATCTCTCCGACGTCGCCGCCGGTGTACGTGTCGGTCACGGGTCCCCCCTTGTCGTCCGTCGGCCCCCCTGGCCGGACCCTCCTACCGTAGCTCCTACGGTATGGACCGGCACAGGTCGTGCCGCGCTCTGTGCCGGGCGCGGACGACGGACGCGTCGACACGGTCCGGTTGCGGGGCACCTCGGTCGTGCTCGGCCCTGGTGCCACGTACGGCCAGAAGGCGGACGAGCTCCACCGGAGCGATCAGCAGCCGGGCACCGTCACCATCATCCGTTGTCGGTTCCTCCCGGTGCGGGAGCTCACCGTCTGCCGCAAGGCGGGCCAGCCGCGGACCAGGGGGGAATCCCGTCCGGCATCCCGGGACGAGGTGCGCCACATCGCCCGCCTTGCCCTCGCCTGGCTCTGACCGGCCTGGCCTCAGAGGTCGGCGATGTCCTTGGGCACGAGGTCCTCGGCGGCCAGGCCGTCGACCTCGAGCAGCTTGCCGGTGACCCACGAGGCGGCCGGCGAGGCCATGTAGACGACGGCCATGGCGATGTCCTCGGGTCGACCGTTGCGGCGCATGGCGGTGCGGGCGGCCATCTGGTCGCGCACGTCCTCGGGCACGTAGCGGCGCAGGGCGGCGGTCTCCACCGCGCCGGGCAGCACCCCGTTGACGCGCACCCGGGGCGCCAGGTCGGCTGCCATGAGGCGGGTGAGCTGGGCGACCGCCGCCTTGGTGAGGCTGTGGGTGAGCGTGCCCCGGCCCGCGTTGCGGCCGGCCACCGAGCCGATGTTCACGATCGAGCCGCCACCGACGTCGAGCATGTGGGGGACCGCCAGGCGGCTGAGCTCGAACGCCGCCGACACGTTGAAGTGGAACGACGACTCGAGCTGGGCGACCGTGGTGTCCAGGAACGGTTTCGACACCGAGCCGCCGGCGTTGTTCACCAGCACGTCGAGCCGGCCCAGCTCGGCGACGGTGGCCTCGACCACGGCGGCCAGGTGGGCGAGGTCGTTGACGTCGCCGGGCAGCACGAGCGCCCGGCGACCGCGAGCCCGCACCTGCTCGGCCACCGCCTCCAGGTCGGCCTCGGTGCGGGCGGTGAGGGCCACGTCGGCCCCGACGTCGGCGAAGGCGAGGGCGGTGGCGGCGCCGATGCCCTGCCCGGCGCCGGTGACGAGCGCGGCGCGCCCGTCGAGGCGGAAGGCGTCGAGGGTCGGGTTCCCGGTGGTGCCGTTCGTCGTCGCCATGCGCTCCCCCTGGTGTCGGCAGTCGGGTGAGCGTACCGAGGTCCAGGCCGCGGCCGAGCCGGGTGCGCACAGCCCGCACCTATCATCCGCCGGTGCCCCGCGACGCCACCCAGACCCGGCGCGACCTGCTCGATGCGGCGGCGCGCACCTTCGCCGAGGACGGCGTGCGCAACGCCTCGATGGTGGAGATCACCCGCCGGGCCGGTCAGCGCAACAGCGGCGCGCTGCACTACCACTTCGGTTCCCGCGAGGGCGTGCTGTGCGCGGTGCTGGCGGAGCACGCCGAGTTCCTCGCCCAGCGCGAGGGCGAGCTGCTGGCGCAGGCCCGCGAGCGGTCGGACGACGACGTGGCGTCGGTGGTCGAGGCCGTGGTGCGTCCCGCGGCCGAGCTGGCCGAGAGCGGCTGGCGGGGGCGGTCGTTCCTGCTGATCCTCGCCGACCTGGTGGAGGAGGACCCGGCCACCTTCGGCCCCGAGCTGCGCGAGGTGCTGGCCCGCACCGGTGGCGACGCGGTGTACGACGAGCTCACCCGGAGGCTGCCGGCGCTCGCCCCCGACGTGCTCGTGGAGCGCCTGTCGTTGATGACGATGTTCATCCTCCGGGCCGTGGCCGACCGGGCCCGCGCCGACGAGCTGGCCCGCGGCCCGGCCCGGAGGGGCCGGGCCCAGCTGCCCTACGAGGACTTCGTGCGGAACCTGGTCGCCATGGTGGCTGCCGCCGTCGCCGCCCCCGAGGCCACCACCCGGCCGGTGCGCCCCCGCCGGCGTGCCGCCCCCTCCCGATCGACCCGTTGACGTAAAGAGCCCTCTTCACTACCGTTCCCGTCACCGTCGGCGTGGGGACGTCGGCAGCGGGTCGCCGGGGGGTGCTCGATGGGGGAGGGCGCGAGGAGCGCGGTCGGCGTCGGCCTCGACGCGGAGGCGCTCATGGCCCAGGCGGTCGAGGCGACGGGGCTGTCCGACTTCGGGCCGCCGTCGTTCCGTGAGGGCCTCGACGTCTACTGCGAGTCGGTGGCCGAGGCGCAGCTCAACGAGCTCGGGGCCATGGCCGTCCCGGCCAACGTGGTCGGCGCGCTCTCGAACCGGCTCAAGGTCGTCGACTGGGCGACCCGTCACCCGGAGGTCGCCGACGAGCGGATCGAGGCGCCGTTCGTGGTGGTCGGGATCTTCCGGGCGGGCACCACGCTGGCGAGCTACCTGCTGGAGAAGGACGAGCGGCACCGGCCGCTGTTCGGCTGGGAGGCCCAGGACAGCGTCCCGCCCCCGGATCCCGCCCGCCTCCACGACGACCCTCGCATCGCCGCCACGGTGGCCGGCCGGCAGATGCTCGACGCCGTCAACCCGCGGATCAAGGTGGTGCAGAACGAGGAGCCGGACGGCCCCACCGAGTGCATCACCGTGCTCGGCCAGGACTTCACCTCGCTCATCTGGGAGGCGCTCACCAACGTCCCCACCTACGGGGCGTGGCTGCGGCAGGCCGACGTGGCGCCGTCGTACGACTACCACCGGCTGGTGCTGCAGCTGCTCCAGAGCGGCGGCCACCGTGGACGGTGGTCGCTCAAGAGCCCGCACCACGTCCTGCACCTGGACGCTCTCACCGCGGTCTACCCGGACGCCCGCATCGTGGTGATGCACCGCGACCCCGTGGTGCTGTCGGCGTCGGTGTGCAGCCTCATCTCCACGCTGAGCAGCACGTTCTCCGACGCCGACCACACCGCCTACATCGCCGAGCACTGGACCGACATGCTCGAGCGCTCGGTCACCGCCCTCGACGGCTTCCGCGACGCCCACCCCGAGGTGCCGATCGTCGACGTGCTCTACGCCGACCTGGTGAGCGACCCGATCGCCACCATGGAGCGGATCTACGCGGCGTTCGACGACGAGATCACCGGCGTGGCGCGGGCCGCCATGCAGGCCCACGTCGACTCGCGGCCCAAGGGCCGGTTCGGCACCCATCGCTACGACCTCGACGAGTTCGGCCTGGACGGCCCGGCGCTGGCCGAGCGCTTCGCCGGCTACGTCGAGCGCTACCAGATCCCGCTCGAGACACGGAGCTCGAGCTAGGGGCGACCGGGGGGACGGTCGCCGACACGGCGCACCTGCGCCACGAACAGGGGGAGACACATGGGGGAACGACGGACGCACCGTCGCCGGGAACGCCTGGTCTGCGGGCTCGGCCTGGTGCTGGTCGCCGTGCTGCTGGCCGGCGCGTGCAGCAGCGGTCGGGGGGAGGACGCCGGCGCCGACCCGACCGGCACCGACACCACGGCGCCGACCGCCAGCGAGACCTTCGGCGACCTGCCCTCGCCGTGCGGCCCGGGTGACGCCAACGGCGCCACCGACCAGGGCGTCACCGACACCTCGATCACCATCGGCTACGGCGACGACGCCGGCTACCAGCCCGCACCGGGCCTCAGCCAGGAGCTGTCCGACGCCATGAGGGCGATGATCGACTGGTGCAACGACCAGGGCGGCATCAACGGTCGGAAGATCGTCGGCGAGTACTACGACGCCAAGGTCCTCGAGGTCAACAACGTGATGAGCGAGGCCTGCAACGAGGTGTTCTTCCTCGTGGGCGAGGGCTGGGTGGCCGACTCGGGCCAGGAGAGCATCCGCCAGGGCTGCGGCCTGCCCGCCGTGCCCGGCTACGCGGTGAGCCCCCAGTTCAGCAACGCACCGAACATGGTGTCGCCGGTGCCCAACCCGGTCGACTACATGCCGACCGAGTTCGCCGCCGCCTTCCAGGAGCTCTTCCCCGAGGAGATCAAGAAGACCGGCCTCGTCTACGCCGACTACCCGGCCACCAAGGACCCGAAGGACAAGGTGGTGGCCACCTACGGTGCCTACGGGTTCGAGTTCCTGCCGTGCGACCAGATCTACGGCATCGCCGGTGAGAGCGACTGGAAGCCGCTGGCCCAGAAGCTGAAGGACTGCGGGGCCGAGGTCGTGTACTTCGCCGGCTCGCCCTACCCGAACTTCGAGAACTTCCTCGACGCGGCCAACCAGATCGGCTTCGAACCCATCTGGTTCAGCGACGCCAACATGTACGACGAGACCCTCGCCGAGTGGAACGTGAACGGGTACGCCGACCGTTTGTACGTGCGCTCGTCGTTCCCTCCGCTGTTCGAGGCGAGCGAGGTCCCGGCCGTGCAGGACTACATCGACATCGTCACCGCCTCCGGGGGTGAGGTGAACCAGCTCGGCTCCCAGGCCGCCTCGGCGTTCCTGCTCTGGGCCACGGCGGCCAAGGCGTGCGGCTCCGACCTGACCCGGGCCTGCGTGATGGAGGAGCTGGGGACGGTCACCGCCTGGACGGCAGGGGGGCTCCACTCGGAGACCAACCCGGCGGCCAACCTGCCGCCGATCTGCGGGATGGTGCTGAAGCTGACCGGCACCGAGTTCGAGCGGGTGTACCCGGAGGAACCCGGCACCCTCGACTGCAGCCCCGACTACGTGCAGCCGGTCACCGGACCGCTGCTCGAGCGGGCGAACCTCGACGGCGACCGCATCGCCCGGCTCCAGTAGGGGCGACCGGGGGCCTGCGTCAGCCGGGCACGGCGCGCAGGCCCCCGGACCCCCCGAGCACGAGGTGGTCGAGGGCCCGGGCGGTGGCCTCGTCCTGGGGGAGGTCGACCACGAGGCGCTGGTCGGTGTCGGCCACCACCATCGTCTCGTGGGCGAGTCGCAGCTCGCCGACCTCCGGATGCACGACGCGCAGCACCCACGCCCGGCGGGCCACGGTCGGGCCGGATCGCTGGCGGGTGACCAGGGCGTCGGCGCCCTCGGGGCCGACGTCGTCCAGGAGCTTCTGGAGCTCGGGGTCCTCGCTGCGGAGATCGACCGCCAGCTCGGCGGCCACCGCGTCGGCCACCGCCTCCCACGCAGGGAAGCGCGACTGGGCCCTGGGGTCGCCGAACACCAGGCGCACCAGGTTGGGTGGCTCGTGGTCGAGCAGCCCGAGGCCGCCCCAGACCCGGTCGAACGCGTCGGTGGCGACGAGGACGTCACCGGCGCGGTCGACGACCGCGGCCACGGTCGGCTCCATGCGGCCCACCATGAGCCGCACCGACGGCCGCACCTCGCGGTCGGGCGGGCGCAGCGAGGGGCACATCTCCCTCGAGCTGGCGATGGTGCCCAGCTGCATGAGGAGCATCCGCTCCTCGTCGGTGAGCCGCAGGGTGTCGGCCAGGGCGGTCAGCACCTGGGCGGACGGGTTGCGGTCGCGACCCTGCTCGAGCCGGGTGAGGTAGTCGACGCTGACCCCGGCGAGGGTGGCCAGCTCCGCCCGGCGCAGGCCGGGGGTGCGGCGGCGCCCACCGCGCGGGAGCCCGACCTCTTCGGGGCTCACCGCCTCCCGGCGCTGGCGCAGGAACGTCCCGAGCTCTGTGGGGGCCATCGGCTCAGTGTGCCGGGAGAGGGGGCGCGATGGGTGGCCCTGTGAGGGCCAGGAACCCCGGGACCGGTGAGCGGGCGGCCTCCCCGCCGGTCCGCCGGGGCCTCAGGCTCGTCCCCATGAGCACTGACACCCCCCTCCGCACCCTCCCTCTCGCCCCGGGCCGCTGGGCCCTCGACACCAACCACTTCCGCGTGGGTTTCGCCATCCGCCACCTCGGCGTGTCGAAGGTGCGCGGCCAGTTCCTCGGCGTCACCGCCGACCTCGTCGTCGGGGAGACACCCGAAGACAGCTCCCTCGAGGTGGTCGTCGACCTGGCGTCGATCGACACCGGCAACCCCGACCGCGACGCGCACGTCCGGTCGTCCGACATCCTCGACGTCGCCGTGCGACCGACCATGACCTTCCGGGGCACGGGGCTCTCGGGGGCCGACGACGACCTGCGCCTCGACGGCGAGCTGACCATCGGCGACGTCACCCGGCCGGTGTCGTTCTCCGTCGAGTTCGGAGGCGTCGAGCGCTTCCCGGCCGACGGCAGCCTCCACGCCGGCTTCGAGGCCACCGGCGAGATCCGGCGCAAGGACTTCGGGCTCGACGGCGGGCTGCTGGCCACCACGATGCTGGGCGACGTGGTGAAGATCGAGCTCGACGTGCAGTTCGTCGCCCTCGAGGAGCCTGCGACCGTCGCCTGAGCCGGGGAACCGGGTGGGGCCGGCTGACGCGGCCGGCCCCACCGCGGGTCAGCCCTCGAAGGTCCAGGGGCCGTTGCCGCCGATGCGGTCGATGTCGACGACAACGGTGACCGAGGTGGCCGACCGGCTCAGGTTGAGCGGGTGGTCGGACCGCCCGACGTAGGTGCGGCACAGCTCGTCGCACAGGTCCTTCTCCGCCGGCCCGGGGAGCACCTCGGCCCGGCCGTAGACGAGCAGGTGCTGCTGGGTGCCGGCCAGGTTGCGGGCCTCGTCCTCGATGGAGAGCACGACGGCCGGGTCGCGGCGCAGGTTGCGCACCTTGGCGGTGGCGCCCTCGGCGCAGAAGAAGACCTGGTCGCCTCGGACCCCGCACCACACGACCGACACCTGCGGTGTGCCGTCCCGGTTCCGCGTGACCACGTGGGCCAGAGCGCTCGAGCCGAGCAGGGCCTCGGCCGGAGCAGGGATGGATCGGAGCACCGTCATGGACACCCCCCGTGTCGCTGTGGACACCAGGGTGCACCGCCCGGATCGGTTTGGGAAGCCCCCGCCCTCGTGAATCGGCGCACGAACGCGCAGGAACGGCGGCCCCCCGGGATCAGGTCGTCGAGGAGGGGGTCCCCTGCTGATCCGACTTGTGGCCCGGGTTGAGCACCTTCGTCAGGCCGATGCCGGCGACGATGAACACCACGCCGAGCCACTCGGGGCCGGCGTCGAAGCTGAGCGACAGGATGCCGATCACGGTCAACCACGGCGTGATCTGGCCGAGGAAGTCGCCGACCGTGGGTGCCTCGGAGATGCGACCCTCGCCCAGCGCCCGCAGCCGGTTCGGGTACCAGATCGTGAACTGGGCGGCGATGATCAGCGGCAGGGTCTGGATGATCCAGCCCGTCCACAGGTTGTTGTTGTCCTCGAGCACGAGGTCGCCGTAGAAGCCTGACGCGGCCTCGATGAAGAAGGCACCGGCCCACACCCACGAGATCACGTAGTTGGCTCGCAGGAAGTGGGGCTCGTCCCACAGCTCCCGCGGGGTGTCTTCCTTGGCGTACTGGAGGGTGAAGGGCTGCCGCACCAGGATCGAGCCCAGCACGATCACCAGCAGGGCGATGTTGGCGAGCTCACCGCCCCACAGCTCCAGCCAGTCCCGTGTGTCGTTCGACGCCACGGCGATCACGACGGTGAGGACGGTGAAGTACACGACGTCCGACCACTCGAGCATCTTCGGGGTGAGGCCGCGGATCCAGTTCAGGCACAGGATCAGCACGGCCACGCCCAGGGCCAGCGCCGACGACAGCTCGAGCCGGCTGGGCCCCTCGAGCACCGAGTAGACGATCCAGGGGGCGAGCCCCACGAGGGGGTTCGCCATCACCGCATCGAGTACCCCCCGGGCACGCCCGTGGGTGGTGGCCGCCGCGTCCGCTCTCCTCGCCATGGGAGAGATCATCGGCGGGGTGGCCGCTCCACATCAAGGACCACCTCCGCCGACGGGCGCGGCTCAGGCCAGGTCGGGGGTGCGCGTGTCGCGGCCGGAGCGCAGCACCGAGCCGGGTCGCCCGTCGGTGAGGCGGCCGTCGGCGACCACCGGCTCGCCGTTCACCACGACGTGCTCGATGCCCGAGGAACCGGCGTAGAGGCGGGCCGCGCCGCCGGGGAGATCGGCCCGCAGGCCGGCGTCCTCGGTGTCGACGGTGGTCGGGTCGAGCACCACGATGTCGGCGTGGTGACCGACCTCGAGCCGGCCGCGGTCGACGAGCCCGTAGAGCTGGGCGGGCACGTCGGTGATGAGGTGCACGGCCTCCTCCAGGGGCAGCAGGCCGAGGTCGCGGACGGCCTCGCCGAGCAGCACCGTGGAGTAGTTGAACGTGGCCAGCATGTCGAGGTGGGCGCCGGCGTCGGAGGCGCCGATGACGGCCCGGCCGTCGCGCCACACGTCGAGGCGGATCTTCCAGTCCTCCGGGCTCGAGACCGGCGCGTCGGGACCGAAGCTGGTGAGCAGGTCGTCGGCGAGGGAGATGTCGCACAGCACGTCGAACGGGTCACGGCCCTGCTCGGCGGCGATCTCGCCGATGGTGCGGCCGACGTACTGCCGGTTCTCGTCGGACACCACGTCGAAGATCCGCTTGGTGGTCCAGTCGGCCAGGCCGACCATGGGCCCGGGCGACTTGGCCTTGGCGTCGAGGTCGCGCCGGGCCGACGGATCGGAGAGCAGGGCGATCTTCTCGGCCCGCGGGAGCCCCATCGGCCCCTCCCAACCGGGGAGGGCGTCGAGCACGAACCCGGCGGCGAAGGAGAGTCGGATGCCGAACGGCTTGGGGATGGTGAGGGCGACCACCTTGCCGCCCTTGGCCCGGGCCACGTCGCCGGCCGACAGCTGGTTCTCGATGTTGCCGGCGGTGGCCTCGGTGATCACGAGGATGTTCCAGTTGAGGGGGCGCTGGGCGGCGGCGGACATGTCGGCCATGAGCTCCTTGGCCCACGGCTCGAACGGCCCGACCATCGGCAGGAACTCGAGCGAGGTGCCCTCGTGGAGCCCGGTGATGCGTGACAGCTCCACCAGCTCCTCGGCGCTCGCGTAGCGCGAGGGCACCATGCGCCCGTCGGCGTCGTTGTGGGTGCGGGCCCACGACGAGGAGAAGCCGATCGCGCCGGCCTCCAGGCCGTCCTCGAGCAGCCGGCCCATCGCCGCCACCTCGTCCGGGGTGGCCTCGCGCTGGTTGGCGTCGGCGCCCATCACGATGCGGCGGATGGCCGAGTGGCCGACCATGGTGGCCAGGTTGATGGCGAGCCGGCCCTCGAGGGCGTCGAGGTACTCGCCGGTGGTGCGCCACGACCACGGCACGCCGGTCTGGAGCGACTCCAGGGGCATGCCCTCGACGCGGGCGAGCATGCGCATGAGGTAGTCGCCGTCGCTGGGGTCGTCGGACAGCGGGGCGATGGTGAAGCCGCAGTTGCCGGCCAGGGCGGTGGTGACCCCGTGCAGCGGCGACGGGGTGAGTGCGCCGTCCCAGAAGGCCTGGGCGTCGTAGTGGGTGTGCACGTCGACGAAGCCGGGGGTGACGACCTTGCCGGTGGCGTCGATGGTGCGGGCGGCGTCACCCTCCACGACCCCGATGGCGACGATGCGGCCGTCCTTCACCCCGACGTCGGCCCGGTGGCGCTCGGCGCCCGTCCCGTCGATGACCTCTCCACCACGGATGACCAGATCCAGCACGTCGACCCCTCCTCGATCTCCCGGCGTCGGAGCCGGTGCGTCGGTCCCATGGTGGCCGACCGGCGACCGCCCGGCGACTCGGTGACGCCCGTCTCATCGATGACAGGATGGGACCCATGGACGCGACGCCCGACGGAACCGCCCTGCTGGCCCCCGAGCTCGAGCCCCTGCTCGGTGTCTTCTCGCTGCCGGACATCACCACCATGGAGGTGCTGGAGGGCATGCGCACCGGTGCCATGGGCGCCTTCGAACCGCTCGGCACCACCGACGGCGTCGAGCGCACCGACCACCTGGTGCCCGGCGACCACCCGCTGCCGGTGCGGGTGCACCGCCCCCGCGGGGTCGACGGTCCGCTGCCGTGCGTCTACGCCATGCACGGCGGCGGGATGATCATGGGCACCCACACGATGGACGACTCCACGTTCGAGGTGTGGTGCCAGGAGCTGGGCGTGATGGGCGTGTCGGTCGACTACCGCCTCGCCCCGGAGCACCCCTACCCGTCGCCCCTCGACGACTGCGAGCGGGGCCTGCTCTGGGCGGTGGAGCACGCGGACGAGCTCGGCATCGACCTCGACCGCCTCGGCGTGTTCGGCATCAGCGCCGGCGCCGGGCTGGCTGCCGGCCTCGCGCTCCGCGTGCGTGACAACGGCGGGCCCCGCCTGGCGTTCCAGCTGCTCGAGACCCCGATGCTCGACGACCGCCAGACCACCGCGTCGAGCCGCACCGAGGGGCTCATCGTGTGGTCCAAGGCGTCGAACCGGTTCGGCTGGAGCTCCTACCTCGGCGAGCTCGACGGCGGCGACGTGCCCGCCGAGGCCGCCCCGGCCCGGGCCGCCGACCTCTCCGGTCTGCCGCCCACGTTCGTGTCGGTCGGCACTGCCGACGGGTTCCGCGACGAGGCCGTCGACTACGCCCTGCGCCTCGCCACCGCCGGCGTGCCCACCGAGCTGCACATGTATCCGGGTCTGCCGCACGGGTTCCAGGCGTTCACCATGCTCGACGTCGTGCAGAACGCGGGTCGCGACCGGATGGACTGGCTGCGGCGGGTGCTCGCCCGGCCCTGACGAGGCACCCGCCCGGAGCGGTCGAAGGGGTCCCATCCGGAACGGCGCTGGACGGTCAGCCCGCGCAACTAGTTGGCAGTGCGAAGTAGCCTCCACGGGGGAGCGCCGCAGCGGATGTGGCGCCCGAACCCGAGGGGGAGACATGGACAAGCGCCTGGAGGACCGCGTCGCGGTCATCACCGGGGCCGGCGACGGCATCGGTGCCGGCATCGCCCGCCGCTACGCGCAGGAGGGCGCCCGCGTGGTGGTCGCCGAGATCAACGACGAGAACGGCGCCCGCGTCGCCGAGGAGCTCACCCGGGACTTCGGCACCGAGGCGGTGTTCCTCCACACCGACGCCACCCGGCAGGCCGACAACGAGGCCATGATCACCGCGGCCGTCGACCGGTGGGGCCGGCTCGACATCCTCGTCAACAACGCCTGGGGCGGCGACGCCGCCGGTCTGAAGCGGGTCGACCGCATGCCCGACTCGGCCATGGAGCACGCCTGGCTGATGAACGTGATGGGCCCGTTCTGGGCGATGAAGGCGGCCTTCCCCCACATGCGGGCCGCGGGGTGGGGACGCATCGTCAACATCTGCTCGCTCAACGGCGTGAACGCCCACATGGGGTCGGTGCACTACAACTCCACCAAGGAGGCGCTGCGCACGCTCACCCGCACCGCGGCGCGCGAGTGGGCCGGCTTCGGCATCACCGCCAACGTGATCTGCCCCGGCGCCAAGACCACCTCGTTCAAGATGTTCGAGCAGATGGCCCCCGAGATGGCCCGCGAGTCGGAGGCGGCCAACCCCATGGGCCACCTCGGCGACCCCGAGACCGACATCGCCCCCATCGCCTACTTCCTGGCCAGCGAGGACTCCCGGTACCTCACCGGCAACACCCTCTTCGCCGACGGCGGCAGCCACATCAACGGTGCCGTGTGGGTCCCCGACCTCGGCGACGACTGACCCGAACCCCGACCACCGCGGCGGCTCCCAGGCGGGGCCTCGACCCTGGCTCCCGTGGTCAGGCATGACCTGACCACGTGAGCCAGGGCAGGCGCGTGTGCGCCAGGCGGCACGCGATGGTGCGTTCCGGGCGATCTCGGCCTAACATGCGACACAAGCACGGCGACTGCGACCGTTTCCGTCACACGAGGAGAACTGCGCCGATGACGAATGCCCAGGAGATCGTGAACGAGCTGGGGTACCGGCCGTTCGACGCGGACAACCACTACTACGAGGCCGAGGACGCCTTCACCCGCCACCTCGACCCGAAGCTCGGCCCGCGGGTCATCGAGTGGTGCACCATCGGGAAGCGCAAGTACCACGTGATCGGGGGCAAGGTCTCCCGGGCCGTCACCAACCCGACCTTCGACCCGGTGTCGCCCGCCGGCGCCATGGCCGACTACTTCCGCGGCAACCCCTCGGGCAAGACCCCGATGGAGTACCTCGGCAAGCCCGAGCCCATCCGCCCCGAGTACCGCGACCGCGATGCCCGGCTCCGCACCATGGACGAGCACGGCCTCGAGAAGATGTGGCTCTTCCCGACCCTCGGGATGATCTACGAGGAGCCCCTCAAGCACGACCCCGAGGCGGTCACCTACCTCTTCACCGCCTTCAACCGCTGGCTCGAGGAGGACTGGGGCTTCGCGTACCAGGACCGCATCTTCGCCGGCCCCTACATCACCCTCGCCGACGTCGACTGGGCGGTGAAGGAGCTGGAGTGGGCGCTCGACCACGACGCCCGCACCATCGTGATGCGCCCGGCCCCGATCCACACCGCCAACGGCGTGCTGCCGCCGGCCGACCCCGCCTTCGACAAGTTCTGGGCCCGGGTCAACGAGTCGGGCGTCACCGTGGTGGTCCACGCCGGTGACTCCGGCTACTCCCTTCAGGGCTACGCCCCCGAGAAGGGCTTCTCGGCCAGCTTCTCCGGCGGCTTCCGCCCGAACCTGGGTGCCCTGCACATCGGCATCGAGCGGGCGATCTACGACTTCCTCGGCTCGATCATGGTCGACAAGATCTTCGAGCGGTTCCCGAACATCCGGGTCGCCTCGGTGGAGAACGGCTCGACCTTCCTGTTCGACCTGTTCAAGAAGATGCGCGGCGCCTCCGCCAAGATGCCCGGCTACTTCAAGATCGACCCGGTCGAGCTCTTCCGCCAGAACGTGTGGATCAACCCGTTCTGGGAGGACGACGTCCGCGAGACCGCGGACGCCATGGGTGCCGACCGCGTCATCTTCGGCTCCGACTGGCCCCACATCGAGGGCATGGAGTACCCGCTCGACTACGTCGCCGAGCTGAAGGTGTTCTCCGACGAGGACCGCAAGCGGATCCTCCTCGACAACGTCACCGAGCTGAACACGCGCCGGCCGGCCTGAGGCCGCACCGGAGCCGCACCGAGGAGGGCGGGTGCCTGCGGGCGCCCGCCCTCCGGCGCGCCCGGGGCCGGTGACGGAGCGGGTGACGGGCCGGGCGGGGACGCGTACCGTCACCGCGGTGGCGGCCTTCCTCGACGACTTCGACGGGCCCGACCTCGACGAGGCGGTGTGGGTGCCGCACTACCTGCCCGCCTGGAGCTCGCGCGCCGCGTCCCGGGCGACCTTCGAGGTGGCGCGGTCGCGCCTGGTCCTGCGCATCCCACCGGGCCAGGGACTGTGGTGCCCGGACACGCACCCCGAACCGCTGCGGGTGTCCGGGGTGCAGTCCGGCACCTGGTCCGGCCCCGTCGGCAGCCGCCGCGGCCAGCAGGCCTTCCGGCCCGGGCTGGTGGTGCAGGAGGCCCAGCCTCGCGTCGCCGGGTGGCTGCCCAGCCGGGGGCGCGTGGCGGTGACGTGCCGGATGGAGCTGTCGCCCCGCTCGATGGCCGCCCTGTGGCTGAGCGGCTTCGAGGAGGACCCCGACGACGCCGGCGAGCTCTGCGTGGTCGAGGTCTTCGGCCGCTCGGTGCGCGACGGCACCGCCGAGGTCGGCGTGGGGGTGAAGCGGCTCGGGGACCCACGGCTCGAGCAGCAGTTCGTGCAGCCCCGCCTGGCGATCGACGTGGCGGAGCTGCACGAGTACGCGGTGGTGTGGGACGAGGCGACGGCGGTGTTCACCGTGGACGGCACCGAGGTGCACCGCGCCTCCCGGCCGCCGACCTACCCGATGCAGGTGATGGTGGCGGTGTTCGACTTCCCCGGCTGGTCGGTGGGCGACGACGACCACCTGGTGCCGGTGCTCGAGGTGGAGCGCATCGCCGGCTCCGGCTGATCGCGGGCGACGTCGTTAGCCTCGGGTGATGGCCGGGCGGAAGGTGGACGAGGTGCGCGACGGCGTCGAGCTCACCAACCTCGACGCCCCGCTCTTCGACGGCGCCGGGGCCACCAAGCGCGACCTCGTCGACTACCTGGACGCCGTCGCCGATCGGCTGGTGCCGGTGCTCCGCGGCCGCCCTCTCTCGGTGGTGCGGGTCAACCGGGGCACCGAGGCCTTCATGCAGAAGAACCTCCCCCGCCATGCCCCGGAGTGGGTGCGGAGCGTCACGCTGTGGGCGGAGAGCTCCCAGCGCGACGTGCGCTACGCCCTCTGCGACGACCGGCGCACGCTGCTGTGGTTCGCCAACCAGCGGGCCGTGGAGCTGCACTCGGCCCTGGCGACGGTCGACCACCTCGACCGCACCACCCACCTGGTGCTCGACCTCGACCCGCCCGCCGGCGTCGGCTTCGGTGTGGTGGCCGAGGTCGCCCACGCCGTGCACGACGTGCTGCTCGCCGTCGGCCTCGACGGCGCGGTGAAGACCAGCGGAGCCAAGGGCGCCCACGTGTTCGTGCCCCTCGACGGCTCGAACCCGCCGGAGGACGTGGCGGCCGCCGCCCGGGCCCTCGCGGCCCGCACCGCCGCGACCGTGCCGGAGCTGGCGACCACCGCGTTCCTGAAGGACGAGCGGGGTGGGCGCCTCTTCGTGGACAGCACCCGGGTGGGCGGGGCGACGGTGGTGGCGGCGTACAGCCCCCGCCTGCGCCCCGGTGTGCCGGTCTCGTTCCCCGTCGGGTGGGACGGGCTCGACGACGTGGTGCCGGGCACGCCCACCATCCACGACGCGGTGGCGCGCCTGGGCGACGCCGATCCGTGGGCGACCCAGATGCCGGCGCCATTCGCCCTCCCCGCCGACGTGGTCGCCGAGGGCCACGAGATCCCCGTGGCACGCGTGCAGGCCATGCACGAGGGGAAACGGCGGGCCCGCCGGCGAGCAGACGAGGAGGGCGACGCCTAGGCGCGCGGACCGGCCGGCGAACCGTCGCCGTCGCGGAGCACGGCGGTGACGTGGGCGCCCGCCAGCAGGGCGAGGCCGCAGATCCACAGCCAGAGCATGACCACCACCACCGACGCGAAGGCGCCGTAGGCCGCCTCGAGGTCGGGCCCCCAGCGCACATAGAGGGTCAGGCCCGCCGAGCCCAGGACCCAGATGCCGGTGGCCACCACCGCCCCCACGGGAGCCGGTCCCCGGGCGCCGCCGGGCCGGTAGAGGGCCGCGCACCCCAGCAGGACCACCCCCGCCGCCAGCGGGTACCGCAGCCAGCCGACCCACGCGCTGAGGTCGGGAGCGACACCCAGCAGCCCGACGACCACCGCGGCGGCGACGGTGAGCACCAGCACCCCGAGCAGGCCCCGGGCCCGGGCTCGCACCAGCGACACCCGAGGCCGGCCGAAGGCGAGGTCGACGGCGTCGAGGAGGTGGCGCACCCCCGAGGACGCGGACCACAGCGCCACCAGCAGGGCCACCACGGCAGCCAGGGTCAGTGACCCGGCGCTCGACGCGCTGAGCCGCTCCAGCTGGTCGAGGATCCACTCCCGCCCGGGCCCGAGGTCCGGCCCGAACAGGTCGGTGAGCTGCCGGGCCACGTCGGCGGGGTCGGCCACGAGCCCGTAGACCGCCACCACCGCCGCCATCGTCGGCACCGCCGAGAGCAGCCCGAAGAACGCCACCCCAGCGGCGGCGAGGGGGGCGTCGACGGCCTGGGCCCGCCGCCACGCCTCCATCCCGACGCGCGCGCCCGCCCGCAGCCGTCCGCTCCGCTCCATCTCGCCTCCCACCGCATGCTGCCATCCCCGGCGTCCCGGCGGGCGGCGCCGCGCCCACCGCGCCGGCGCCCGCCTCCACGTGGTTCCCGGCACTCGAGCGGGCGAGGCCGGTCGCCTTGACCGGATCTTTCGACGGGCCGTATCGAACCGTCGACGCAGGGCGATGAACCTGGCAAGCCGCTGTGCCAGTGCTCTCCCGCCGTCGCGCTGGCCCAGCGGCCCTTCGCACCGGTCCGCCCTGCTCGGCGGATCGGCCCTACGGCCCGGGAGCGCGCTCCCGGGCCGTGGCGCGCCCGAGCGTCGATCACGCCTGATGATCAATGCCCCGGCGGACGCGCTTGTGCCGGTGGCGGGCGTCTGTTGCGATGTCCGTCGTGCCGCCCGTGACCCTCAGCCCCGCCGCCCGGGCCCTGCTCGACGGGGCCAACTTCGGACACCTCGCCACCCTCCAGGAGGACGGCTCCCCGAAGGTGGAGCCGGTGTGGATCGGTCGAGACGGCGACCGGTTGCTGGTGGCGACCGACGCCAAGTCGATCAAGGCCCGCAACGTCGACCACGACCCTCGCGTCGCCCTGTCGGTCACCGCCTTCGACGACCCCTACGACCAGCTCCTCGTGCGGGGCACGGTCACCGAGGTCCGGGCCGACGACGACCTCGCCGTACTCGACGACCTGTCGCAGCGGTACCTCGGCACCGAGTTCCCCCGGCGGCGGTGGTCGAGCCGGATCGTGCTGGTGATCACCCCCACCCTCGCCCGCCACCACCGGTCGCCGTTGCGCGACCCCCGCACGCCGACCACCGAGGGCTGACGTGGAGCAGCGACCGCTCGGCGCCACCGGCGTGAAGGTGAGCGCCCTGGCCCTCGGGGCCATGTCGTTCGGATCCCTCGGCAACACCGACCACGGCGACTGCGTGCGGATCGTGCACCGGGCGCTCGACGCCGGGGTGAACGTGGTCGACACCGCCGACGTCTACTCCCAGGGCGAGTCCGAGGAGATCGTGGGCCGGGCCCTCGCCGGTCGCCGCGACGACGTGGTGCTCGCGTCGAAGTGCTTCTGGCCGATGGGCACCGACCCGAACCGCCGGGGCTCCTCGCGACGCTGGATCGTGCGGGCGTGCGAGGACTCCCTGCGCCGCCTCGGCACCGACCACCTGGACGTGTACTACCTCCACAAGCCCGACACCGACACCGATGTCGAGGAGTCGCTGTCGGCCATGAACGACCTCGTCCACCAGGGCAAGGTCCGCTCGGTGGGGATCTCCACGTTCCCCGCCGACCTGCTGGTGGAGGCCCAGTGGGCGGCGACCCGTCGGGGCCTCGAGCGCCCCCGGGTGGAGCAGCCGCCGTACTCGGTGCTCGCCCGCCACATCGAACGGGACCTGCTCCCGGCGTGCACCCGCCACGGCATGGGGGTGATGGTGTGGGGGCCGCTCAACAGCGGGTGGCTCACCGGCAAGTACCGCGACGCCGCCCCGGCGGGCTCCCGGGCGCTGCGGTGGACCGGTCGCCCGTGGTTCGACGACGCCCGCCCCGAGGTGGCCCGCAAGCGGGAGGTGGTGGAGGCGCTGGCGCAGCTCGCCGAGGACGCCGGCCTGCCGCTGGCCCACCTGGCGCTCGCCTTCACCCTCGAGCACCCGGCGGTGTCGGCGACGATCATCGGCCCCCGCACCATGGAGCAGCTCGACGACCTGCTCGCCGCGGCCGACGTGCGGTTGACGGCCGACGTGCTCGACCGCATCGACGAGCTGGTGCCCCCGGGCACCACCGTCGACCCCGCGGCGGACACCGGCTGGCAGCCGCCCTGGCTGGCCGACCCGGGCGCCCGCCGGCGGTCCCGGTGAGCGGGTCCGTGGGGCATGGGTGGGCCGGCCCGGTGAGGACCTTCCCGATGGCCGTCGAGCGCGGCCTGGTGGAGGCGTTCTGCCACGCCATCGGCCGGAGCGAGACCGACCACGTGCCGCCCACCTTCGCCGTGGTGGCCGACCGGTTCGACCCCGACTTCCCCCGCCGCCCCGCCCCCGGCGCGGGCTGGCCCGACGGGCCGCCCGAGACGATGCTCCACGTCGAGCAGTGGTTCGATCTCGGCGAGCCGCTGGCCGTCGGCGACGAGCTGACGGTGCGGCGAGGCCTGGGCCGCACCTGGGAGAAGCAGGGCCGGTCGGGACGCCTCACCTTCCTCGAGGAGCGCACCGAGCTGGTCGACCGGGCCGGGGCGGTGCGGGTGGCCACCGGGTGGGTCGACGTGCGCACCGAGGCCGACCACCGGGACCTCACCACCGCGCAGCGAGCCGCCGAAGCCCGGGACCCCGTGCCCGCCCGGCCCGACGAGGTCGTGGTGGTCGATCCGGTCACCCCAACCCATCTCGTGCGCTACGTCGGTGCCGCCGGGGACCTCCACCCGCTCCACCACGACCGGGCGATGGCCCAGGCCCTCGGGTACCCGGACATCGTCGCTCCGGGGATGCTCACCATGGCCCTCACCGCCGAGGCCCTCCTCGCCCGAGCGGGCGCCGGACGAGGGGGCCCGGTCCGGCTCGTGCGCCTGGCCTCCCGCTTCCGGGCCCAGGTGTGGCCCGGCGACGCGCTCCTGGTGGCGGTCAGCGACGACGGCGACCGCATCCTCTCGGCCCGCACCCGCAACCAGTTCGACGAGGTCGTGCTCGAGACCACGGCCGTCACCGCCTAGGTCCCCCGCGGCCCGCCGGACCCCGATCGGTTGTTCAGGCCTGGGCCGGCACCGCCTCGTCGGACCCGTGCCGCTCCCGTACGAGGGCCACGAACGGAGCCACCGCAGGGTGGGCCCCGTCGCTGGGCCAGGCGAGGGTGCGGGTGAAGCGCAGCTCGGCCTCCACCTCGCGCACCACGACGCCGGGGAAGGCGGGCTCACCCACGTGAGGGCCGTAGCCGATGCCCACCCCGAAGCCGGAGAGGACCCGGGCCACCACGTCGTCGTGGCCCTGTGCCGTGCCGACCAGGGCCCACGGCCGGTCGGTGCCGTCCATCGCCGCGGCGAAGCGGTCGTAGGCCAGCGGGTTGGCGCTGCGGGGCCACCCCAGCAGCGGCTCGGCGGCCAGGTCGTCGAGCGTGACCCGGTCGCGGCGGGTCAGCGGGTGGCCCTCGGGCAGGACGGCCAGGAGGGGTGAGGCGTCGAGGGCGAGCGTGTCGGTCTCCTCGTCGACCTCGGGGTCCCAGCCGATGATCGCGTGGACCTGTCGGGCGGCGAGGGCCGCGACCAGGCGGCTCGTCGGGCGGGCGCGGAGCGAGACGTGCACGCCCGGCTGCTGGGCCTGGAGGCGAACGACGGTGTCGACCAGCGGGTGGTAGTCGCCGGTGTGGCCCACCACCAGCCGGTGGGCCTCCTCCCGGGCGAAGGCCCGGCCGGCGTCGTAGGCCCCGAGCACGCTGTCGTACGCCTCCCGGGCGAGGGGCGCGAACGCCTCGCCCAGCGGGGTGAGCCGCACCCGTCGGGTCGACCGCTCGAACAGGCGCCCCCCGAGCTCGCGCTCGAGGCGGCGGACCGTCTCGCTCACGGTGGGCTGGGCGAGGTAGAGGCGTTCCGCGGCCCGTCCGAAGTGCAGCTGCTCCTTCACCTCGAGGAAGACCTCGAGCTGGCGCAGGTCCATCGTCGCCCCCTCTGTCCGTGTCCGGACGGCGTCCCCAACCCTCGCTCAGGCGTGCTGGGCGCCCACCGACACGACCTCGCCGGTGAGGTACGAAGCGTAGTCAGAGGCGAGGAAGGTGATCATGGCGGCCACCTCGGCCGGATCGGCGGCTCGGCCCTGGGGCTGCACCGACGCCCAGTGGGCCAGCTCCTCCTCGCTCACGGCGCGGGCGAGGAACGGGTGCATCGCGAGCGTAGGGGCCACCGCGTTGACCCGTACCCCGGCGGGCGCGGCCTCGACCGCGGCGCACCGGGTGAGCGCCATCACCCCCGCCTTGGCCGCGGCGTAGTGGGCCTGGCCGGCCTCGGCCCGCCACCCCGTCACCGACGCCACGTTCACGATGGCGCCCCGGCCGCGGGGCAGCAGCCGACGGAGCGCGGCCCGGGTGCTGCGGAAGGTGCTGCCGAGCAACACCGCCAGCACCCGACCCCACTGCTCGTCGGACATCTCCACGAGGGGGGCCGAACCGCCCAGGCCCGCGTTGTTCACCACCACGTCGAGGGGGCCCGCCACCTGCTCGACCTCGTCGAAGAGCGCCTCGAACGCCCCGGCCGCGGTGACGTCGCACACCGCGCCGTGGACCCGACCGGGCGCCGCGGCGGTGAGCTCGGCGACGGCGGTGTCGAGCCTACCGGCGTGCACGTCGGACACCACCACGGTGGCGCCCTCGGCGAGGAGGCGGCGAGCGGTCGCCCCGCCGATACCGGTGCCGGCCGCGGCGGTCACCACCGCGACGCGCCCGGCGAGCAGGCCGTGGCCCTCCGGCGTCGCAACGGTCATCGCAGCAGGCCGCCGTCGACGTAGAGGGAGCGCCCCGTCATGTAGCTCGACGCGTCGCTGGCCAGGAACAAGGCCGCCCCCACCAGGTCGTCGGGCTCGCCGAGGCGGCCGAACGCGTTCTGGGCGCTCATGTCGGCGACGAACGCGGCCCGCCGCTCCGGGTCGGCGGGCAGGATCATGTCGGTGGCCACCGAACCGGGCACCAGCACGTTGACCCGCACGTTCCGGTCGGCCCACTCCCGGGCCATGGTGGTGGACCAGTTGGCCATCGCCGCCTTGGTGGCGCAGTACGCGCCGATGCCCTCCATGGGCTGGGTCGCCCCGAGCGCGCCCACGTTGATCACCGAGCCGTGGCCGCTGGCGGAGAGGGCGTCGAGGGCGGCCACGGTGAGGAAGAGGGGCCCCTTGAGGTTGACGGCGAGGAGCTGGTCGAGCTCCTCCTCGGTGACCCGGGTGGTGAGGTGGGGGCGGAGCACGCCTGCGTTGTTCACCAGCACGTCGAGGCGTCCGAACCGTTCGAGGGTGGCGTCCACCAGCGGCTGGTGGGCGGACCGGTCGGCGACGTCGCACGCCACCGCCAGGCCCTCCCCGCCGACCGCGGTGACCGCGGCGACGGTCGCCTCACAGGCCGACAGGTCGCGGGAGGCGGCGACGACGGAGGCGCCGGCCTCGGCCAGGCCCACCGCGACGGCCCGGCCGATGCCCCGGCTGGCGCCGGTGACCACGGCGACCCGGCCGTCGAGACGGAAGCGATCGGTGCCCACCCTCACCCCCGGGGCTTGCCGGCCAGCGCGCCGCCGTCGGCGGTGAAGTCGGCGCCGGTGCAGAACGAGGCGTCGTCGGAGGCGAGGAACGCGACGACAGCCGCCACCTCCTCGGGTCGGCCCATGCGACCGAGGGGGTAGCCGCCGTAGGCGCGGTCGTAGTCCTCGTCGGTCCACCCCTCGCGGCGCGTCATCGCCGTGCGGGTCGGCCCCGGCACCACGCAGTTGACCCGGATGCCGAGGGGGCCGAGCTCGATCGCCGCGGTGCGGGTGAGCCCTCGGACCCCGAACTTGGAGGCGGTGTAGGCGGACATTTCCTCCCGACCCTCGACGCCCTGCGGCGACGCCAGGTTCACGATGGAGCCGCCCCCTCGACGCTCCATGGCCGGCACCGCGGCCCGGATGCCGAGGAACACCGACAGCAGGTTGGTGTCCACCACCTTGCGGAACAGGTCGGCGTCGGTCTCGAGGAGGGGCTTCACCCGGATGATGCCGGCGTTGTTCACCAGCACGTCGAGGCCACCGAAGCGGTCCTCGGCGGTGGCCACCGCCCGCGCCCAGTCGCCCTCGTCGGTGACGTCGGCCTCGACGAACGCCGCCCGGTCGCCGAGGGCGTCCGCGGTGCCCGCGCCGTCGTCGGCCCGGCGGTCGACCAGCACCACCGACCCTCCCCCCGCCACCAGGGCGGCAGCCGTGGCCGCGCCGATGCCGCGGGCGGCGCCGGTGACCAGGCAGACCTTCCCGTCCACCGACGCGGTCACCGGTCCACCGACCGGGTGACCTGGCGGCTGCCGTCGAGGAACGCGTCGCGGGCCTGGTCGCCGTCGCCGTACAGGTTCAGCTCGTAGGTGAAGCCCTGCTCCAGGCGGTAGTTGCGCTGGAGGTCGAACGGGTCGATCAGGTTCAGCGCCGCCTTGGCCGCCCGCACCACCCGGGGCCGCTTGGCGAGGATCTTGGTGGCGGTGGCCAGGGCGACGTCGGCGAGCTGCTGGGGCTCGCAGAGGGCGTAGACGGTGCCCCACTCGTGGAGCTGGGCCGCGGTGACCGGCTCGCAGGTGAACACCATCTGGCGCAGCTTCATCGGCGGCACCAGCTTGGCCAGGTGCGAGGCGCAGCCGAGGGCCCCGTTGTCGACCTCGGGCAGCCCGAACCGGGCCTTCGTGGACGCCACCAGCACGTCGCAGCTGCCGACGAGGCCCACGCCGAGGCCCATGCAGAAGTCGTTCACCGCCGCGATCGTCGGCACCGGGCAGGTGTAGATCGCCTCGAAGGCGGCGAAGCAGGCGGCACCCGACCCCAGCAGGTGCTCGAAGCCCTCGACCGACTGCATCTCCTTGATGTCGATGCCGGCGTTGAAGCCGCGACCTTCGGCCGTGAGGATCACCGCCCGTACGTCGTCGCGCCGGCCCAGCTCGTGGAACGTGTCGGCGATCTCCCACGTGTCCGCGACGGTGATGGCGTTCACCGGCGGGTGGTGCATGGAAACCTGGGCCACGCCCTCGGCGGTGACGGTGGTGCGGATGGTCATGGCCCCAGCATCCCGCGCCGGGCGGGCCGGGTCACCGGCCGTTCCCGACCGGTTCATCGGGGCCGCCGATCAGTCCGCGTCCCCGCGCCTCGGCATCGGCCCGGCCCGACCCGACCCGACCCGACCGGCCGCCGCTGTGGTAGCCAACTGCGGAGCGTCGTCCGGAGGGGGAGCCGATGTCCGACACCGACCCGAGCGAGGCGGTCGATCCCGCCTACCGCCGCCTGCCCACCGAGGGGCCCGTCGCCCCCGACCTGGGCGGGGCCCTGATCACGTGGGTCGAGCCGATGCCCGAGCACGTGGTGGCCTACAACCGCTGGTACGAGGACGACCACATGATCACCGGGGCCATGTCGATGCCCTGGATGTTCTCGGGCCGGCGGTGGGTGGCGCCCCGCTGGCTCCAGCACCTGCGCGGGCCGGCCGGCCAGACCGTCGCCGAGCCGCCGGAGGCCGGCAAGTACATCGCCGTGTACTGGATCAACGGGGGCCGCATCGAGGACCACCAGCAGTGGTCGCTGGGCACCAACTACCGGCTCCACGCCGAGGGGCGCGGGAGCTGCCGGGGCCCGGGCCACGACCCGCTCGAGGAGCGGCGCCACGTCTTCACCGCGTTCGCCGACCACCTCGGCTCGTCGTACCGGGACGAAGGGGTCCCCCGCGACGTGCACACGCTCGTGCAGCCCTACGGGGGCATGGTGATCGAGATGGTCGAGGCGGTCGACGGCGACCGCCTCGGCCTCGACCGCTGGCTGACCGCCGAGCACCTGCCCGGGGTGCTGGGCGGCCCGGCGGCGATCACGGTGCGCTTCGCGCCCCGGCCGCTGCCGAAGGACCGCCTGGCCCACGTCAAGGAGGTCGACGGGGTCGAGCGCATGGTGGTGCTGCTGCACTTCCTGGAGGGCGATCCCCGCGACTGCTGGGACGAGCGCTTCGCCGGAACGGCCGCCGCCGTCGCCGCCGGAGGCGTCGGCCGCCTGGCCGTGCAGGCCGCCTTCGTGCCCACCCGGCACGGCACCGACGCCTACACCGACGAGCTGTTCTGACCCGTCGCGTTTCTGACGAACCGTTAGGAGCCGTCGAGCGACCGCGGGTACGGTTTCCGGCGCTGGTGCGCACGGTGCGACCAATGGAGGGGGAGACCTCAAGTGTCCGAGAACGAGACCGTGGACCGAGCGTTCATCCGTCGAGGCGTCGAGCTCGCTGACCTGAACGCGGTGCGGGTGGCGCTCTACCAGCACACCCACGATCCCGAGCTGCTCGAGCTTCCCAAGGCGATCGAGCTCACCGACGAGCAGAAGACCCTGCTGATCGACAAGGCCACCGACTGGCTGGTGGAGAACGCCGGCCCGGCGACGCTCGAGGAGCCCCCGGCCGACGAGCTGCGGTTCCTCATGAACCTGGCCACCAAGGAGGAGATGGGCGACCTCGAGTTCGAGGCCCGCCGCGAGCTCCCCGCCTTCAAGGACTTTCCCCTCATGACCGAGTGGGAGGGCGAGGCCCCGGAGATCCCCGAGGGCTTCAAGGTGGCCATCATCGGCAGCGGCTTCAGCGGCATCGCCGCCGGTGTCCAGATGGAGCGCCTCGGCATCCCCTACGTCGTGATCGAGCGGCGGCCGGAGCCGGGCGGCACGTGGAGCGTCAACCGCTACCCCGACATCCGGGTCGACACGATCTCCATCACCTACGAGTACTCCTTCGAGAAGGAGTACCGCTGGAGCGAGTACTTCGGTCGTGGCGCCGAGGTGCGCGGCTACCTCGAGCACGTGGCCGAGAAGAACGGCGTCAAGGCCAACACGCTCTACAGCCACGAGCTGCGCACCGCCACGTGGGACGGCGACCGCCACCTCTGGGTGCTCGAGCTCGACACCCCCGACGGCGTGAAGACCATCGAGGCCAACTTCGTCATCGGTGCCCACGGCACCTTCGCCAACCCCCGGTTCCCGAACTTCGAGGGCCAGGAGGACTTCGAGGGCCAGATCATCCACCCCTCCCGCTGGCCGGCCGACTTCGACGCCAAGGGCAAGAAGATCGCCGTGGTGGGCAACGGCTCCACCGGCGTGCAGCTCCTCTCTCCCATCGCCGAGGAGGCCGAGCAGGTCTACGTCTTCCAGCGCACGCCGCAGTGGATCAGCCCGCGCGACAAGTACGGCGCGCCGGTCGAGCCCGAGGTGCGCTGGCTGCTCGACAACTTCCCGGGCTACTGGAACTGGTGGCGCTACATGGCCATCGCCGCCCTCTTCGGCACCCACGGCTTCATCCAGCCGGACGAGGAGTGGATCGCCAAGGGCGGCAAGGTCAACGCCATGAACGACCAGCTCCGGGCCGACCTCACCGCCTACATCGAGGCCCAGACCGGGGGCGACCAGGAGCTCATCTCCAAGCTGGTGCCCGACTACGCGCCGTTCTCCCGGCGCCCGGTGGTCGACAACGGCTGGTACAAGGCGCTCACCCGCGACAACGTCGAGCTGGTCACCGAGGGCATCGACCACCTCACCCCCACCGGCATCGTCACCGGTGAGGGCCGTCTCCTCGACGTCGACGTGCTCATCACCGCCACCGGCTTCGAGGTCATGCGGTACCTCTGGCCGTCCGACTACATCGGCAAGGACGGCACCAGCATCCACGACTTCTGGTCGACCGACGGACCCCGCGCCTACCTGTCGATGATGGTGCCCAACTACCCGAACATGTTCATGCTCTACGGCCCGAACTCGCAGCCGCTCTCCGGCGGCACCGGCCTGCCGGTGTGGTACGTGATCTGGTCCGCCTACGCCGCCCAGTGCATCAAGCGGGTGCTCACCGAGGGCCGCAGCGAGGTCGAGGTCAAGCTCGAGGCCTACGAGCGCTACAACAAGGAGCTCGACGCCGAGGCGTCGAACCTCCTGCTCCTCCAGGAGGAGGGGGCGCCGGACAAGAACTACTACGTGAACGAGTTCGGCCGCCTCCAGGTGAACGCCCCCTGGTACGGACCCGAGTTCCACCGCCTGTGCACCCACATCGAGTGGGACGACATCGAGGTCCGCTAGGAGCGGGCTCCGGCCGCTGCAGCACTGATCTCGACCCCGGCGTCGTGCGGGCCCGTCCCGCAGGGCGCCGGGGTCGAGCGCGTCCCGGACCCTCGTCCGCCGTCGCCGGGCGCGTGCACGCCTCCCCTTCCCCGACGCGGCGTCGGAAATCGTCTCGGACCGGGGTCGATGTTCCTGGAGCCGGGTAGGTCACCCGTCCCGGGCCGACCGGCCCTGCCGCCACCCACGAGCGAAGGGGAACGCCGATGACGACCGCCCGAGAGATCATGACCGACCGGCCCCGCTGGCTCACCGGTGACAGCACCGTGGCCGAGGCCTCCCGCCTGATGGCCGACGAGGGGATCGGTGCGCTGCCGGTGTGCGACGGCGACCACCACCTCACCGGCATGGTGACCGACCGGGACATCGTGGTGCGGGTGGTGGCCGCGGGGATGGACCCGTCGCAGTGCCGCCTCGGCGACGTGGTGACCCAGGGCGAGGTCGTCACCATCGGCGCCGACGACACGTTGGAGGAGGCTGCCCGCACCATGAAGGAGCACGGCGTCCTCCGCCTGCCGGTCATCGACGGCACCGATCTGGTGGGCATGGTCAGCCAGGCCGACATCGCCCGCGGGCTGCCGGACGCCCGGCTCGGCGACCTGGTGGGCGAGGTCAAGGCCCAGCCGCCCCAGTCATGAGCGCGGCCGAGGGCACGGGCCCGGTCGACGGCGAGGACGTCGACGACCGGGAGGCCGCCGAGCTGCTCGAGGTCGAACCGGGACGGATCGACGCCATGGTCGAGGAGGGCCTGCTCTCGCCGGTCGCCGCCTCGCCGCGACGCTTCCGGCGCTCGGAGGTGATGGCCCTCCGGAACCTCGGGGGCTGAGCCCGCGACGGTCAGCGGCGGTCGTCGGGTGGCTCGGGCTCGTCGCCCTTCGGCATGGCCGACGGGGTGGCGGGGTCGGGCCACTCGCCACCGCCCGCCTCGTTCCCGGGACCCACGTTCTGCTGCTGGGGGATGACCCACCCCTCCTCGGTCTCCACCGGCTCCCCGGTGTACTGCCGGATGTCCTCCCCCTCCTCGTCGAGGAGGTCCCGCTGCTCGGCGAGGGTGCCCGGCTGGCCCGGCTCGAAGAAGCGTCGGTCCGCGCCGAGGGGGTGCTCCGGCGTCGAACCCTGCGGAGGCGGGTGACGCCAGTCCACCTCGGTCGGGTCGGACTCCGGCTGGTCGCCGGCACCGCGGGCCGGCTGATCGCCGTCCGTCGCCGGGGCCTCCTCGGCGGTGAGGAGCGAGCGGTCGAGCTCGGCCCGGTTGGCGGTGCCGCAGGTCGGGCACCGCACGACGAGCACCGCCAGGTCGTGGCGGTCGGTCGGGGTGTCGCGCACCAGCCACGTCCGCTCCGCCGCGCCCAGGGGGAGGCGGGTCCCGCAGGAGGCACAGACGACGCCGTCTGGCGACGCCATGGCGTCGGCGTCGAAGCCCTCGGCCGCCGCCGCCCGCCACGCCTCCTCCAGCTCGAGGTCCTCCCGCTCGGCGTCGGCCGCCCCGGCGACCCCGGTGATCCCGAGGGCGGTGCCGCAGCGGTCGCACACCGACGCAGCCGCAGGGTTCTGGGCCCCGCACGAGGGGCAGGTGCGGGTGCCGGCGGAGGTGGCATCGAGATCGGTCATGCGTCGCGCCTACCCGGTGGAGGCCGTGGCGATGCCGGGACGGGCGTCGCGACCGCCGGCCGGGTTCAGGACGCCGTCGCGCGTGCCGATGTGTCCACGGTGCTGGGACGAGTTCGACGAGGAGTGGGCCTACGGCTGGGCCTGCTGATGGTGGTGCTGGTGCCACTCGTGGGCTTCGGGGTCTCGGCCGTGGGCTCGGTGCGCAGCGCCAACCGCACCGCGGCCGCCGCCGACGAGATCCGCGACGCCGCCGTCGACATCACCGAGCTCACCAGCACCCAGGCCGCCCTCTACGTGGAGCACTTCTGGGCCGGCACGCTGCAATCGGTGCTGCAGAGTGGTGCCACCCCCGAGCTCGTGGCTCCCCTCCTCGGGTTCGACGTGACCGCCGAGCTCGACGCGGCGCGCGACCAGGTCGACGTGCGGCTGGCCCAGCTCCCCGATGCGGAGCTCCGGCGGCAGGTCGACGACGCCCGGGCCGCCGGTGCCTCCGACAACGGCGAGCCGGGCGCCTACGGCGAGGCCGAGCGCACCCTGGACGACCGGGTCCATGACCGGCTGGCCGACCTCGACCGGGCCACCGACGGTGTGCCCGGCACCAAGGACCTGGCCCAGTCGGCCAACGTCCTGGTCGCTGCCGTCGACCTGCGACGCCAGGTGTTCCTGCTCACCGCCAACCTGTTCGGCGTCCGCTTCCCCGACCAGGCCGTCACCCACGACCCACGGGAGGGTCTCGTGGCCGCCCGGGCCGACTACGTCCGAGCCTCGGAGCGGTTCGAGGCGGTGCTGGAGGGCCAGACGATGGAGGGCCTCGCCACGCAGCTGCGTGACGACCCCCGCACGGCGGACCTCGAGGCATCGGTGCAGCGAGCCGTCACCAGCGTGCTGCGAGGTGAGTCCGTGGTGCCCGTGCCGGCGAACTCTGTGGCCGACTTCGCCAACGCCCTCGCCGTGCTGGGCATCCACCTCGACGCCGTCACCAGCGCCTCTGACCGGGTGGTGGAGCAGGCCACCTCGGTGGCGGCCCGAGCGGACGACCAGCGGGCCGAGGTGTACCTCACCCTCGGCCTCGTCACCGCCGCCACCATCCTCACCCTCGCCGTCGTGGGTCGCTGGATCGTGGGTTCCATCGAGGGGATCGCGGTCAGCGCCAACGCCATGAACGACGGCGACCTCGACCGTCCCGCCCCGGTGCGCGGCCCGCGGGAGGTGCGGGCGGCAGCCGTCGCGCTGAACACCGCGGCCGCCCACCTGCGCTCGGCCGAGGCCCAGGCCCTGGCGCTCGCCGGCGACGACCTGGGTGCGGTGTCGCCCACGGCCGCGACCGGTGCGCTGGGCCGGTCGATGCAGGAGGCCATGGCCAGCCTGGCGGTGTCGTTGCAGGAGCGGGAGGAGCTCCGGCGGCGGCTCCAGCACGAGGCCCTCCACGACGGGCTCACCGGTCTCCCCAACCGCACGTCGATCGTGGCCGGCCTCGACGCGGCGCTCGCCGACCGGGCGGGCCGCCCGGGCCGGGTGGCGGTCCTCTTCATCGACTGCGACGGGTTCAAGCTCGTCAACGACCAGCACGGCCACGCCGCGGGCGACCGGGTGCTGTGCGCCATCGCCGACCGCATCCTCGACTCGGTCCGCGCCGGTGACCTCGTCGGCCGCCTCGGCGGTGACGAGTTCGTGGTCGTGGCCGACCCGATCTCCGGCGAGCGGGAGGCCCGGGCCCTGGCGGGTCGCATCCGCGAGGCGGTGCGCCAGCCGATCGAGACTGGGACGTCGGTGGTCACCCCGGCCGTGTCGATCGGGGTGGCGCTGAGCACGGTCGGCACCACGCCCGCCCAGATCCTCCACGACGCCGACCTCGCCGTCTACGAGGCCAAGGCCCTCGGCTCCGGTGCCATCGAGGTCTGTTCGGAGGAGCTGCGACGGGCCGCGGCCGACCGGCAGGCGGTCGAGGTGCAGCTGAGGGAGGCCATCGACGACGACACCCTGCGGGTGCACTTCCAGCCCGTCGTCTCGGCCCTCACCCACGAGCCCGTCGAGGTCGAAGCCCTCGTGCGCTGGCCCGAGGGCCTGGGCCCGGAGCGTCGACCGTCCGACTTCGTCGCCGTCGCCGAGCGCAGCGACCTCATCACCCAGCTCGACCGGTGGGTGATCGAGCGGACCATCTCGATCCTGGGTGACCGCTCCGGTCCTCTCGGCCACGCCCGCGCCGCCGTGAACCTGAGCGCCCGCCACGCCTCGACCCGTCCGTTCGCGGCCACCATCCTCGACGCCTTGTCCCGCCACGAGGTCGACCCCAGACGGCTCGTGGTGGAGCTGACCGAGAGCGCCCTGCTCGCCGACGTCGACCACGTCGTGACCCAGCTCGACGAGCTCCGACGGGCAGGGGTGCGGGTGGCCATCGACGACTTCGGCACCGGCTACACCTCGCTCTCCCTGCTCCACCGGCTACCTGTCGACCAGCTCAAGCTGGACAGGGGGATGACGGCGGGCCTCGGCCGTCCCGAGGTGGCCGCGGTCGTGCGCCTCATCGTGGACACCGCCCACCTCATCGGGATGAACGTGGTCGCCGAGGGCGTGGAGACGACCGAGCAGGCCGAGGAGCTGGTCGAGCTGGGCGTCGACCTGCTCCAGGGCTTCCTGTTCGCCCGGCCGGCGCCGGCGGAGGACCTCCCCGCCATCGGGATGGCCCTCGACGGACCGCCGGTGCTGCGCTGACCCGACCGGCGCACCGCACGGTCGACGAGCCGTGCCCGGGCGGCCTCGGCGGTCGGTCAGCGCTCCGGCACGCGGGCGAGGATCTCCCCGTGGGGGACGAGGAACCACCCGTCGGGGTCGGCGGCCCACCGCCGCCACGCCGCCGCCATCGCCTCCAGCTGCTCCGCGGTGGCCGCCCCGAGCTCCACGGCGCGCTCGGCCAGCGGTGAGGTGGTGGTGCGGTCGGCCCACAGGCCACCCCACCACGCCCGGTCGTCGGGGGTGGCGAAGCACCAGCTGCCGGCGGTGGGCTCGACGTCGTCCAGTCCGGCGGCGCGGGCCCAGGCCAGGAGGCGCCGACCGGCGTCGGGTTCGCCCCGGTTCGCCCGGGCCACCGCCTCGTAGAGGTCTCGCCAGGCGTCCAGCGCGGGATCGGCCGGGAACCAGGTGAACCCGCCGTAGTCCGCGTCGCGGGCGGCCACCAGGCCACCGGGCCGGGCCACGCGGGCCATCTCCTGCAGGGCCGCGACCGGGTCGCCGAGGTGCTGCAGGACCTGGTGGGCGTGGACCACGTCGAACGTGCCGTCCTCGTAGGGCAGGTCGTAGGCGTCGGCGACCGCGAACTCGACGGTCGCCGACTCGCCCTGGGCGTCACGGGCGATGGCCACCGCGTCGGCGGCCGCGTCCACCCCGACCACCCGGCCCGGCGCCACCCGTGCGGCCAGGTCGACGGTGATGGTGCCCGGTCCGCAGCCCACGTCCAGCAGCGACATCCCCGGCCGCAGGTGGTCGAGGAGGTAGGCCGCGGAGTTCTCTGCCGTGCGCCAGCGGTGCGACCGCAGGACGGGCTCGACGTGGCCGTGGGTGTAGCGCTCGGTGGTCATGGTTCGAGCATGAGCTGCCGGGCCTCATAAGGCAAAGACCGCTCCCTTATGGCCGTCATAAGCTGAACGCATGTCGTCGGCGGAGCAGCTGCGCACCTTCGTGGCCGTGTTCCGCGCCGGGTCGGTCACCAACGGGGCCCGGGCCCGTCTCATCTCTCAGCCCGCGGCCAGCCAGCAGCTGCGGGCGCTCGAACGCGCCGTGGGGGGCCCGCTGTTCACCCGGGCCGCCGCCGGGGTGGAGCCCACGGCGCGGGGCCGCGAGCTGTACGCCGAGGTGGCGCCGCTGCTCGACCGGCTCGAGCCGGTGCTCGCCGGGCTCGACGGCGGCCACGTGGAACCGGTCCGGGCCCCGGTGCGCATCGGCACCACCGCCGAGCACTTCTCCGCCCGGGTCCTGCCTGCGCTGGCGGGCCTGGACGTCGGGGTGTCGGCCCGCTTCGGCGACGGCGAGGAGGTCGTGCGCCTCCTCGAGCAGGGCGAGGTCGACGTGGCCCTCGCGCCCACCACCCCACGGCGCCGGCAGGTCACCACCGTGCCGGTGGGCCAGGAGGGCTTCGTCCTGGTCACGGGTGGGGCGACCGCACCCCGCCGCCGGTTCCGGTCGTTGGGCGCGGTCGGAGAGTGGTTGGTCGACCGGCCCTGGGTGGCCTACAGCCACGAGCTGCCGATCACCCGCCGCTTCTGGCAGCAGGCGTTCGGGCGCCCGTTCGCGGGGGACCTCCGCCTCACCGCGCCGGACCTGCGCGTCGTCGCCGGCGCCGTGGCCGCGGGCATGGGCTCGAGCCTCCTGCCCGGCTTCGTGGTCGGCGACCTCCTCGCCGCCGGCACGGTGGTGGAGCTGGCCGACGTGCGCGAGGTCGTGGTCCCGCAGCCCTGGTTCGCCTCCACCCTGTCGGGCGCCGACGGCCGACCGGAGGTGGCGGCGGTCGTCGCCGCCCTCTCGGCCCGGGGCTGAGGCGAGGTCAGGCCCGGCCGGGGTCGGAGACCGCGGTGACCTCCCGGAACCACACCGGCGACTCGACCACGGCGAGCACGGCGGCGGCCGCCTCGTCGACGGTCATCGGCCCGCCCGGGCCGTTGTCGTGGACGTAGCCGAGGTCGTTCCAGCGGCCGGCGAGGTCGATGAGCAGGTCGCGGTCCCAGCTGTCGGTGACCCCCGTGCCGAGGGCGGAACCCACCCGCACCACGGAGAACGCCACGTCGGGGTGCTCCGCCTGCCACGCCCGGGCCATGGTCTCGAGGGCGGCCTTGCTGGCCGCGTACACGCCCATCCCCGGCAGGGGCCGGTCGACCGACGACGCCGAGATGTAGACGGCGCGGCCCTTGGACTCCCGGAGATGGGGGAGGGCCGCGGCGGTGACGTGGGCGGCACCGAAGACGTTGGTGGCGAAGGTGTCGGCCCACTGGTCGCCGGAGGCGTCGCCGATGCGCACCAGCACGTCGATGGCCGTGGAGTAGACGACGGCGTCGAGGCCACCGAACGCCTCGACGGCGTCGGCCACCACGGTGGCGCACGACTCCGCGTCGCGGGCGTCGCAGGTGAGCCCCACCGCGCCGCCTCCCGCCTCGGTCGCGGCGGCCTCCACCAGCTCCCGCCGGCGGGCGGCGAACGCCACCCGGGCGCCGTTGGCGGCGGCCTGCAGGCCGAGGCTCCGCCCGATGCCCGAGGACGCTCCGACCACCAGGATCCTGCGCTGCGACGACTCCGACACGTGCTTCCCCCGACTGTTGGCGACCGGTCGGCGATCGTACCCACGCCGGCGGAGGGGACCGTCCCGTCCCGGCCGCCGCTAGCGTCGTCCCGACGAGCGAAGGGGGACGAGATGCTCGACACGCTGATCACCGGCGCCACCGTCGTCGACGGCACCGGGGCACCCGCACGCACCGCTGACATCGGCATCCGGGACGGTCGGGTCGTGGCGGTCGGAGCCGTCGACGAGCCTGCCGCCGAGCGCGTCGACGCCGACGGGCTGGTGGCCTGCCCCGGTTTCGTCGACCCGCACACCCACTACGACGCCCAGCTCATGTGGGACGGTGCCGCCTCCCCGTCGGGCGCCCACGGCGTCACCACCGTCATCGGAGGGAACTGCAGCTTCGGTCTGGCGCCCATCGAGGCCGAGCACGCCCCCTACCTGCGTGAGCTGCTGGCCAAGGTGGAGGGCATGCCGGTCGACGCCCTGGAGCAGGGGGCCGACTGGGGCTGGCGGGACTTCGCGTCCTACCTCGACCGCTTCGAGGGGGGCCTGGCGGTGAACGCCGGCTTCATGGTCGGCCACTCCACCCTGCGGCGCCTGGTCCTCGGCGACGAGGCCAACGAGCGGGCCGCCGACCCGGCCGAGCTCGACCGCCTCCGCACCCTGCTCGCCGCCTGCCTCCGCCAGGGCGGCCTCGGGCTGTCGGTCGACGTCTCCAGCTACCACAGCGACGCCCGGGGGCGGCCGGTGCCGGCCCGCGGCGCGAGCCTCGACGAACTGCTGGCCCTGTCGCGGGTCGTCGGCGAGCACCCGGGCACCTGCCTGGAGGGCATCTTCGACGGGGGCAGCACCGGGTTCGAGCAGGACGAGGCCGAGCTCATGGCCTCGCTGTCGGTCGCCGCCGACCGCGTCCTCAACTGGAACGTGCTGGTGGTCGATGCCGCCGCGCCCGAGCGGATCGAGGCCCACCTGCTGCCCTCGCGGCTGGCCCGCCAGCAGGGCGGTCGGGTCGTGGCGCTCACCATGCCGGTGATCGTGCCCATGAACATGAGCTTCGGCACCTACTGCGCCCTCAACCTGCTGCCCGGCTGGGGAGAGGTGCTGAACCAGCCCGTGCCCGAGCGCATGGAGGCACTGCGCCGACCCGAGGTGCGGGCCCGGATGCTCGCCGCGGCCAGCGGCGATGTCGGCATGTTCAACCGGCTCACCGACTTCGCCCGGTACCGCATCGGCGACACCTTCTCCGCCGCCAACGCCGGGCTCACCGGCCGGCGGGTCGACGAGATCGCCGCCGAGCGGGGCGCCGAACCGTTCGACACCCTCGTCGACGTGGTGCTGGCCGACGACCTGCGCACCGTGCTGTGGCCCTCGCCGACCGACGACGACGACGCCCACTGGAGCCTGCGCCAGCAGCTGTGGGCCGAGCCCGACGTCATGCTCGGCGGCAGCGACGCCGGCGCCCACCTCGACCGCATGTGCGGCGGGCCGTACCCGGTGGCCTTCCTCGCCGACGTCCTGCGGGGTCGCCGGCTGGTGCCGATCGAGCAGGCGGTGCAGATGCTCACCGCCGACCCGGCGGAGCTGTTCGGGCTCGTCGACCGGGGTCGGCTGGTGCCCGGCGCCCACGCCGACGTGGTGCTGTTCGACCCGGCCACCGTCGACGCCGGCCCCACCCGCCTGGTGCCGGACCTCCCCGGCGGGTCGGTGCGCCTGACCGCCGATCCGGTGGGCGTCGAGCGGGTGCTCGTCGGCGGGACGAGCACCTTCGTGGGCGGCGAGGACACCGGCGCCCGCCCCGGTCGCACCCTCCGCTCCGGCCGTGACACCGCCACGGTCCGTCCCGGGGTGGCGTCGTGAGCCGGCCCTTCCTGAAGGTCGAGCGCGACGGTCCGGTGGCCGTCATCACCTTCGACCGACCCGAGAAGCTCAACGCCTGGGCGTGGGGGCCCACCGACGAGCTGTGCGCCGCCGCCGACGAGATCCGGTTCGACCGGTCGGTGCGAGCGGTCGTGGTCCGGGGCGAGGGCCGGGCGTTCTGCGCGGGCGAGGACCTGAAGCCCGAGACCGACGACGTCGAGGAGCGCCATCCCGGCCGGTCCGGGGCCGAGCGCACGGTGCTCGCCTACGAGCGGGCCACCTACCTCTTCGAGCGGTGGGGCGTGGTCGACCAGCTCCCGCAGCCCGTGATCGCCGCCATCCACGGCTACTGCCTCGGCGCCGGCCTCGAGATCGCCATGCTCGCCGACATCCGCATCGCCGCCACCGACGCCGTCTTCGCCCTGCCCCAGGTCACCCTCGGCACCCAGGTGGTGGGGGGCGCGGACCTGCGCATGGTGAGCGAGCTCGGTGCCGCCCGCACCAAGTGGCTCGCCATGACGGGCCGCCGGTTCGGCCCCGAGGAGGCCGAGCGCTGGGGCCTGGTGCAGCAGGTCGTGGCCCCCGACGATCTCCGGGCCACGGCCCTCGACCTGGCCCACGAGATCGCCCGCAACGCCCCGCTGGCCGTGCAGGGCGTGAAGCGGGCGGTGAACTCAGTGGCCTACCGGGGCTTCACCGAGGCGGCCCGCTTCGAGGCCATGGCCTCGTCGGTGCTGTGGTCCTCCGACGACGTCTACGAAGGGTTCGCGGCGAAGGCCCGCAAGGAGCAGCCCGAGTTCGAGGGCAAGTAGCGCCCGGCCCAGCTCACCCCTCCGACGCGCTCTCCCCCCGGTCCGTGAAACGGAGCGCACTTCGCGCGTCCGGGCGCGCCTGCTGCGCACGGTTCTCGGTGGTCACCGTTGATGTGGTCGTCCGGACCCGGACGAACCCGGCGGTGTCAGCCGGGCAGGGCGCCCACCACCACCTGTCCGCCCTTGAGCACGGCGAGCGGGGGGCGGTCGGCCAGGGCGGTGATGTCCTGGCTCGGGTCGCCGTCGACCACCAGGAGGTCGGCGAGCTTGCCCTCCTCCACCGTGCCCAGCTCGAGGTCCCGTCCCAGCGCGGCGGCCACGTTGGCCGTGCCCCACCGCAGCACGGTGAGCGGGTCGACGCCGGCGTCGTCGACGTAGGTCCGCAGCTCACCGCCGTAGCTGCCGTGCGGGAAGTTCACCGCGCCGTAGTCGTCGCCCAGGAGGATCCGCACCCCGGCCTCCTCGGCCCGGGGGAGCACCTCGTACATGTGGGCCAGCTCCGCCTCGTTGTCCGGGAAGAAGGGGGCGAACACCTTTGGGAACCAGATGCTCGGCACCACCGAGGCCCCCGTCTCGACGCACGCGGCGATGACCTCGTCGTCCATCTCGTCGCAGTGGTCGACGATGTCGATGCCCAGCTCGAGCGCCCACATGATCGCCGTCTTGTTGGCCAGGTGGCCGCGGATCAGCACGTCCTTCTCGTGGGCGGCGTCGATGGCCGCGGCCAGCTCGTCGCGGGTCATCTCGATGCGGGCCTTCGGCGACGTGGTGCCGTGGCCCCCGGTGACGAACAGCTTGATGATCTCGGCGCCCCGCTTCACCTGCTCTCGCACGCCCCGCCGGAACTCGTCGGGGCCGTCGCACAGCCCCACCGCGCCGCTGGTCGGCATGTCCCACCACCACGGCACCCCGTCGTTGCTGTGCGCGGTGGTGGAGAGCTCGCGCCCGCTGGGCACGAAGCGCGGTCCGGGTACCAGACCGCGCTCGATGGCGAGCTTCACCCCCGGCTCGACGTCCTGGCCGGCGCCCGCGCCGATCACCGTGGTGTAGCCCCACGTCAGGGCCTTCATGAGGTTGGCGTGGGAGAGCAGCGCCATGTACGCCGGCGGGTGCTCGCTGCCGTAGGGGAG